>Ga0209389_1000679_pt1 | contig 21208 bp, 12 predicted proteins | sample CowpearedBW_FD_187526 | JGI IMG/M metagenome (GOLD analysis project Ga0209389, IMG submission 187526) | Root nodule microbial communities of legume samples collected from California, USA - Cow pea red BW (SPAdes) (version 2) | ecosystem: Host-associated > Plants > Roots > Nodule | place: USA...
GATAAAAAAAAAAGCATGTGTGTAGAAATAAGATGAATTACACTTTTTATACAGTGAAGAAGTTGAAAACAAATAAGTACTTTATCCAATGAGAGTGTGATGCAGGTGATGGTTTGCAGCTAGAGATGAAAGTGGTGAATAGAAGAAGACCAATTAATGAGAAAGATGTATATGTATGTATGTGTATTCCAGATAAGCTAATAGCATTCAACATAAAAGGCTTGCTTTAGGGAAAAGGAAGAAAAGAAAAGTTATATGTATGCATGGATAAAAGAAGAAAACCAACGCCGTGTATTCCCTGTAATACAAACACACACGCCCACGTGGCGTCTCCTTTTCGTTACAGCTAATATCAATCCAGAAAGTTTCAGGGATCACACCCCCGCAAAATCATGCCTTCACACTTCACTCCATCCTAATCTTAATCACTTTTTTAATACAATTTTACATTCACAAACACAGATCTATTTACTTTTCAAATCATAATCCAGTTAATGCAATAGTGTTACAAGTTTATGTAATTAAACTCAAACTTCAACATCAAACGTACGTAAAAATAGATTAAGAAAAATTCATAGATTAGATGAGACACGTAGCCAATGCCCAGAGGGATAACAGGAGGACGGCACCGAATCAATTTGACTTCCCTTCTTTCTTAATCTTCACTTTCTTCCTATTTATACCACAAAACTACTACTACCTCCACTACGGACCCTACTATCATAACTCCATTTTTTTCTTTCTCTCTCTCTCTCGTCACCTTCAACCATTCACCTTACACACAACCTAATGGGGAGAGCACCTTGTTGTGAAAAGAATGGCCTCAAGAAAGGACCATGGACCACCGAGGAGGATCAGAAACTCATTGATTACATTCAGAAACATGGATATGGCAACTGGAGGACACTCCCAAAGAATGCTGGTATGTTACCAAATTAAACAAAATGAAATAACTGCATTTAAATAAATGGTTTTGTTTTTTTATTTAACCGATGAGTTTTGTGTTATTTATTGAATAGGGTTGCAGAGATGTGGAAAGAGTTGCCGTCTTCGTTGGACAAACTATCTCCGACCAGATATAAAGCGAGGTCGGTTTTCGTTTGAAGAGGAAGAGACAATAATTCAGCTACACAGCATTCTCGGCAACAAGTGAGTTCCTTAAATATTTTTAACGTTTCTTCTGAAACATAGCTAGCTGCGTAGACTCATATCAGTATTCTTACTGGATTATGTAGGTGGTCTGCTATTGCTTCTCGCTTACCAGGAAGAACAGACAATGAAATCAAGAACTATTGGAACACACACATTAGAAAAAGGCTTCTGAGGATGGGAATTGACCCTGTCACACACAGTCCTCGACTTGATCTATTGGACATCTCTTCCATTCTAAACGCATCTTTCTACGGTTCATCACAAATGCTCCTTGGCATGCAGCAGTCTATGGTGAACCCCGAGCTTTTAAGGTTGGCTTCTTCGCTCTTCTCCTCCTCACAGCAACACAAACACCTTGAAATGTGTGCTCCCAAGGGTCAACAGAACCAGCTCTGCGATCCACAAGTTCAGAATCATGTTCCACACCTGGCACAATTTCAAGATCCAGTTCAAGAGGTGCCTGCATGCAGCACCACCGTGTTCGGCACCCCTTGTGTTTCATTGCCTCTCTCTCAACCACAGTTGGTTGAGCCCCATAATGTGGACCCATACCCATCATCAAGTTTCACAGACTTCACTTACCAACAACATTCTCATGATGATCAAATTATAAGTGATTGGCACAAAGATGGGGTTGCTTTAAGCACTTTAACAGATGACTATGTCCCTCAGTTATCAAGCTATAATTATTATAGTACTTCTGATGCTCAAAATCTCGTGTATCCCCCCTTGTCCGAACCTTCCACTTTCCTTTCCAATAACAGCAATCAGAAGTTCAGCTTCGCTTCTTCGCCAAGCCCCACACCGTTGAATTCAAACTCCACGATAATCAACGGGAGCAACACAGAAGACGAGAGAGACCAGAGCTATGACAGTAGCAGCATGTTGAAATTTGAAATCCCAGATATTTTAGATGTGAATGAGTTCATGTAATGTGATCAGATACACAGATCATCAACGATTAATTAAATCAACTAAAACGTCGATTGATTTTATCACATGTCCCCCAAATTGTTTTTCTGGGAACCTTGATACGGATCCGTGGTGTTGATTCCTGTAACATTTTCCTAATTTTTATTATTGATTGACAGTTTAAATTTCTTAATTGAGCTAGCTTTGACTTTATTAGCAAGTACCAACGTCATATCTATTTTTTAAGTTATACGAGTTTCTATTATTGCTATGTATGCATGTCTGCTTTCCCTCTATAGATTAGACGTTACTTCAAGAAAAAAGTGCTTAATTAAAAACAACTATATCACTCCAACACTTCAGCAAGCAGATACTGTACAATAGCCAGAAAAGCCAAATCTAAGGAGTGTACATGTCTTTTGTCAGCTGCATGCTTAACATAATATTCAATATTGTTTGGGTAGAACAACTACTTGAATACAAAATATTAGCACTATCACATTTTATATATAAACTTCCCTTTGCAATCGTACGCTGAGTGTTTGTGATGCTTGGATGGGGCTTTCTCCAATTAGAAATTATACCCACAAATAGAAATAATTAAATAAAAAAAAATGCAGTGAGATGAGGAAATCTTTGGGAAGGAAAGACCGAGGAGGAAGGGAAAATTAGGTTTCAGATATCCCGACAGTGAGTCCAAGATTCTGGCGAGGTGACCGGAGACGGCACGCCGGAACACGTGCGAATGACACGTGTCCTGAACACCTGTAATGGATAAGTAATAGTACGATTTGCATGGGGATTATGGGTAATTGGATCTTAGAGAAGCATTGACTTATACAGACAAATGGGGCACGTGTTCGTGCAACGTCGGTGACACCGCAACATGCGGGCCCACGATGTTGCTTTTTTCGTTTGAAATCACAAGCCGTGCCTCTTGTGCTGTGTCTTTTTTATTTTTGTATTATTATTTTATGAGAGCGCTACCATTAATAATTATTGGTTTACTGTTCACTACTATTAATTGCGTCAGCATTTGGGACACGTGGGTTCAATTATGAAGGAGGGCAGCGGTTCAGGTTTCGCTGAACCGGTTATTTCGTTTGAACCCGGAACGCCGTTACTAAACCGAAGTGGGTTGCGTGCAATAATGTGGTGATGATTGAGTTGAAAAGGTACGCTGCTGTTGCAGATTGGCATGGCAGAACGAATCAATCTAAAGTTTAATAGATTAAAAAATTTGACATAATATAAATAAAATGTTGAAATCGGATATTTCAAAATTTTAATCAAAACTGAAAAGAAAATTCTGAAAAACAATCTTTAAAGTTCTTACCGATCTTTGGGGATTTATACGCTTTTCATTAGGTCAAAAGTTATAATTATTAGTCAGGGTGTAATTCTATTTACTTAGAAATGTAACCGTCTAAACGTCACGATCTGATTATAATCCGACCTACCGCCACAGAATAATTGATGTCATATACAACAATCTCCTCCCACAACAAGGTCGCAAGGTCTCAATCACAGGACAATTGTACAACTCGTAACAATCTCTTCCTTAACAATTATCCATCAGAAATCAAATTCGTGACCTCAGGACAATTGTGCAATCCGCAACAAATACGATAGAGAAAGAAAGGGAGATAAACTCTCAAAATGCATGATCTTAAATTTTAAATTATTAAATTTACTACATTCATACTGAATAATAATTCAACATAAATTACAAATTAAAACAATTTTACACAGTTAAATTACGTACTCACCTATTATTATCTGCTATATCAACCAACGTAGATAAGATACCAAATACATGTAATTTTGTTTGACTGTAAATATTTATATTTATATTTAAATTAAATATTAACTTAAGCAATTCAAGCTCAAAGCTTTATACTGTCTAAAATAAATTAAAATAACAAACTAACTAAGGAAATCAATTTAACGGAAAAAAAAAAGAGAGACAAGAAGTAATGCTATTGTTGAATTGATATTTTTAAATTTAAATTTAAAGAAAGAATCTCATCAATAACGTATAAGTATTTCCAAATCTTAATACTAATAATAACTACGATTATTATTAAATAAATTAAAAGCACCCAATACAAAATAACAGCTAAAAAGATAAATAAAATTTGCTTTCAGCGGAAGTGACGATCTAAATAAATAAAAATTAAGACAGAGAAATAAGAAGTAAATTGAGAAAATGATAGAGCAAAATTGCATGAAAACTCCAAAAAACATAAAGTCTCTATCTTCATTATCATAAGAGATGGAAGTTATTACTAAAGTCTACTGATCCAGAATTGAGGTGTTGGAAGCAAATGAGGGTTGTACAGGTGTTAGGTACGTTTATGTAGAATTTCTAAATTACGTGTATTCCACAATTATCGTTTATGTAGAAAGTACGATCCATATATATATTTGAACTGCATGTGCCTTTTTCATCAAAGCATATTAACAGAACTACTCAGAATCAGAAGCAAACAAAAACCTGGTCCTACTCCTCAACATTGACCCGTCTCTATATAACTGGGAATTGCCTCTACATGCTTTCTGCCACATGCTCTAATAATCCTTCATAATACTCACCACCAAGTCCTAAATTTCTGTCTTCCCACAATTTTTTGTCTTTTAAACACACAAAACTAACATGGAAAAATTGAAACTACTTGGTAATATAATTAATATGGAACACTCAATCATTTAGACCTGCTACAATCACGAATCATTTGAAGGCATTGTGTAAGAACAGATGCATTATTATTCATCACATCATATTGGGTGGCTGGGATGACTATGGAAGCAGGAAAGTTGGACATTTTTTGGTCAACGCCAAGCTTTCGACCACACACTATCTTTGAAGCATAATTCTGCATTAAATAGGTATGGTAAGCTGCTAAGTCACCATCTTAAGTTGTTTATCTAAGATGATAGCTTTCTTTGTCTCACTCGTTAATAATGAAGGTTCATAAGTTTGGGTTACTGATTACCCTTGTTTTCCCGTACGCATGTAACATGTTCGTCACGTTTACGTCACACAAAAATGATTGACTTTGTAGACAACTAGGTGTGTGTGCACACGAAGTCGCATTTGTCGTTAAGCAAAAGGGTTCAGAACGTGTCCTACAATAGAGACATGTATGTCCATCTGTTTTAGATTATTAAGGAAAGGATATTGGTTATTATGGCCTAGTCTTTGACTCGCGCCTATGTATTTGCCACTGCGACTCTCGCTTTCTCTCTCGACCGACCAAAGAAAAACTGTTTCCAACTTCAAAGATTTTGAATAAGTAAACACTTAAAGTGGATCCATGTCTTATTGTCATCGCTTCGCTTCACTTCCATTTTCTTCTTTTTATCTTATCTCTACCTTTTAAATTACTCAGAATAATTATTTGCAACGTCTATCCATTTCCTTGACATATTCAGACATCTTTTAATGTCGGCGTCCAAAAACAACGCTTACTTTGATCTACAGCGTAGCTTTATTTAACGCAAATTCCTCGTTGATTTTTTTTATACTGCATTGAAAATGGTGTGAAATAGATTAAACATGATTTGTAAGATGCTTATCAATAAAACGTGTCTCTACTGTGGATAGTGGCAATCTTTCTCTCACTTAATATTTCAACAATGACATTAAAGTGTAATAATATATGAACATTGAAGTCCCGGTATATATTTATTTCTGCCCAACAAATTAAAGACGAAAAGAAACTTATATATAGGTGATTTATTCCCGTGAGATGTGACCCATTAGAAAATGAAAAGCTTCTGGAAAAATATAATTGAAGGTTGAAGTGCAGTTTTCAACGCCATGGATGTTAATGGCAGTGACCGATCAGAAGATATATTGAAAAACTGTGGGCGGAGAAAAGAAGTTGAATGAATTGGCTATTGGATGGACCAACTCTCCTCAGAGCAAGAAGGTCAGCAGAAATTAGAGAATGCAGTGTTTGATTAGTCAATAAATAGCTCAGTGATGTGATTCCACTCATAAAATTTGTCCATAATATTAGGTTAAGATGGCTGTAATTAGGTCTGTAGTCTCCACATAACTACAAGTGTCACGTAATTTCTCTACCACTAATCATTATCAAACTTAAAACAAAAATGGGTTCAATGCTTCCTAAATTATTAGAAAAAGACTTTCATCACTGTTAAGGTCCACTGCAATCGTTTGACTCTAATTTTTTTACTTTCATTCCAATACGTACTCACTTTGTGTTTTCTATATATCGTATTTTTCTCTTCTTTTCTCTTCTAATATTTTTCTCTCTTCTTGAGACCAGGGTTTTTAATTTAAAATAGCGCACTGGCAAAATTAAAGTGCATAAGATTAACTTATATGTTATAATTATAGATTAAAAAAAAATCCAATGGATAATGGCCTCATTCTTTCTGCTATGTCTATTACACGTTCTTAATATTTTTATCCGTACGTATTCATTAACTTTTCTCTCATTTAATAAACAAATGTTTCTCCCATTCCAACCATCCTCTTTTTTACCTTACTTTTTAGTTATTTAATTGTTGTGTTCATCTTTATTTTTTAACAAAAATCAATATAAAAGGTGGGCTCAAACTAAATGGCCCATTTATATCTATGGGCCTACATACAGAAATGTGGGCTCAAGACGGGCTGACTTATTCACCTCTCTAGTAGTTACGTACTCAAATCAAAATCTTAAATTAAAAATGTGTATTGAATATAGTATTGAAGAGGCAACGAATTTAAAATTGGATTATACGTTGCAACCCATTTATTGGGCTGGGCTATTTTGGCCGTGTATGATCCATAAGTTGCACCTAGTCTGTGATAATACTGTGTTTGGATAACAGTGTTAGTAGCTTAAAATTCTTTAAGAAATAAAAGCTTTAACGATAGGTAGAGCTGTCAAAACGGGTAACTCGGTTCGACCCGACTTGACCCATCATGGATTGATGATTTAGTGAGACAATCCAACTCGTCTCACTTTTTAGCGAGCCAAAAAAATTTGAATCCGGTCCGGCCCACCACGGGTTAGCGGGTTAAATGGGTTAGCTCACGAGTTCAATTAATTAAAAAATATATATTATTTTTTATTTTTTTGTTCAGTCAAAACTAAATTGTAATTCTAATTAAAGTCTAAATAAACTTTAATACAATCCAAATACAAACCAAAATAAAAAAAATACAAATTATTTATGTGTTGGATAAAAAAATAACTTAACATGACCCAAATATAAAGTCCAACTTAATAAAAAAAGATAAAAACACTTGTGTGACTCTTTTATCTGCGGGTTGGTGAGCCAACCCGGCTCACTACGGGTTCAACCCGGATGAGCCAGATTCTAAATAGCCGGAAATTTGTAAAAAAATTTCAACTCAACTTGGTCCAAACCCATAAACCAGGTTAGCTCACGAATTTCAACCCATTTTGACAATTCTAACTATAAGACTGTTGTTCCCATTTATGAGAATATACATTAATCCTCATCCATGCCTGTTATTCAATTACGTGTGACGTGATTTTTTTTGCGAAAAACACTTTTACTCTTCCTTATAGAACTTCCTCTACTCCTTATAAGGAAATTAGAAAATGAAGCGACAAAAACAACAAAGATTGGTGATTAATGATTCATTAATTTGTTTTTAAAATAACCCTATTATCAATTCTAAGAAACATTTAAAAATAATAATGCTTTATTAAGATGTGTGAACGTAAGTTAATTTTGTAATAATGAATCGTTTGTGAGAGTTACTTATATATCATGACGTAATTGAGAAGAAAACATTGTAGATATTTTAATAAAAGTATTTATGAAGAGCATGAATTATTGATGTATATTAATGAGGGTGGCAGCAGAAGTGAACTGGTGTGAATGGTGACGTGCATGGCTCTTTAACCACACAAGTCTTTGCTTTAGTTTTTCAAATCTGATTTTTTTTTTATCAATTTTTAAGTGAAAAAAAAGATATTTAAAATAATTTCAATTTAAATATTCATTGTGAATTTTTGGTGTGCTTGATACAGTGTAAAATCAAACATTCACATTTTTTGGGATTGAGTCATTACCACTCTAAAGTATTAAAAATGCATTAATACTAGTTTCCTCAATATGTCTTCCTTAGGTTATTTATTCTTCTATGTTTTCAACCAATAGAGACAATGCTGAGTTCTCATGTAATTCCATGAATAATAAACACAATTCTTCACAGCTTTTTTTATATAGTATTTCAATAATATTATTTTATACAAAATCAGTAATTATTTGGCAAAAAACTTTCTGAAATAAAGATTAAAAATGGTCTCCTAATAAATATTACCCATAAAAACCTAATTTCAACAATAATAAAAGAATCTTATTTTAACTTTTCCTACTCTAAATAAGTAAATCCAAAAATCAGCACTCCAAGTGAACTCGAATTTTAATGAGAAATCAACAATTTCATATATACAGCTAGCACTTTGAATCCAGCAATCCTGTGAGAAACATATTTACCGTGAAATTCTTATTTTCATAATTTTTCTAAAAATGGACTTGGATGAAAAATATTTTATAATTACATAATCCTATAAAATCACACCGCCATAATAATATTAATAAATGTTTTTATGTTAAATCACCCTAATTAAGGCACTTTTCTCTTTTTTGTTGTGCCCTAAAATTTGACACGTTCCCTTTCATCACAACACTCGTGTTGCTTTCAAGCAAAGGTGCTAAATGTGGGTACATTGTTCTCACTTGCTGTCATTAATTATTCAAATGAAAATTGTTTAAACTAAAGAGAAATTGGAAAGTGTGTGGAATGAGGTGGGTTTCGTAAAAAAGTAAACATAAATTAAATAATGACAACTTGTGCTAATACTAGGATATAAATAATAATAATAATAAATTAAATCGAAATAAAGTTATATAGCAATGTTTTTGCATATTCATCTTAAGTAAATAAATTTAATTCGCAACAGTAATTATATTTTTTTAAATGTTCAAAAATTACATAATTATATTTTCATAATTATGTATAAATATCTTTTATATTCAAAAATATTTTATCAATATAATATTGTAATTTTGGAAACATAAGATAATTTTGATCTTAATTAATAACCTTAACGTCTGATATTCTAATATTTTCGAGTTAAGTATATTAGACAAAATAATAAAATAAAATTCTATACTTAACTCAATGCATATTCTAAAATTTATAATTATTCTATTTTAAATATGCACTTTTAATGCTTGTTTCATTTAAAAAAAAATTATCTCAAGAGTTTTTTTTTTATCATCCCTTGGTTTTAATTTTGTCTAATTTAAGAAAATCATTATGTTTTTGATATTTTCAGTTAATTATTTTATGCCTATTGATAAATACATTTTTTGAGTCATACATAAAGCTCTGGGATAGAGATAAACCGAGTAAGGAAAAATTCTCGTATATATATTTATATACACTGGAGAAATTCTACAATAAAATTGACATAAAATATGTTGAAATTTATTTATAGTAAATACTAAATATTTTCATAAAAAAAATTTACATACAATACAAGGAAATATTAAGTCAGATTGAAAATATTTTTAATACGTCTTAAGTTGGTCAGAAATTTTCTCGTGTTTGTTTCTAGAAGTTAGTCATAAATCTTTTTACCACATTTGATAAACAGGAATATAGGCATAGAAAATAGACAATTGATTCTAGAAGGTTCGTTAAGGAAGGAAACGACTATTTTGTTTATTCATCTTTTGGGTTAAGTTTAGTTTATTCCTAGAATAGTATTTGAGCTACATTTCAACATGATTTTTTCTACACAGATCGCACAAAAGAACTGACCACTGATATTATCGAAGGTATTACACAACGGATTATTGAAAATATTTAAAATCATTAATTAATAGCATAGAAATAATTTATTAATTTATTATTGTTTTGAATTTGGTGTGATATTATGGTTATTATTTGAGGAAATATTTGTGAGAAAAGATGGATTTGTTTTCCATGTTGGGATTGAAATGAATTTAATGGGTGTTTAGGGTTTGTTCCATTGGTTGAGACGGCCTCAGTCAAGGAAAGACGTGTTCTGTGTTCTCAGCCTCACCTCACACACCTCCTTAATAGCATCGCTTCTTTCATTCCTTCCGTTCCGTTTCATCATCTTCATCAAACCACCATAGCATGATCTCTTCCTTCGCAGGTTCCTTTTTCTTCAACTTTTTACTTCCCTCATCTTCTCTCTCTGTTTTCCTTCGCCTCTGCATTTAGGTGATTTCAATTTTTTATTTCCTGCTATATTTATTTCATGGCCGTTCTCTACACGCTGCTCTGTTTCTTTGATTAAACGAAACAATCTTCGTCGTTTTTCTTTCCGGGTTGAATTTTAGACTCAGGATCTCTCATGTGGGGAATGCATCTGGAGTTTCAGTAGGAATCCTTGATCCTTTCATTCTGTTGCACCAAAAAAATTGTAAGGGTCTATTCGTTCATTCTCCAGCCATCTGGGTGCTGTTATTTCATGGCTATTGGTTCATCTCTGACCTGTATTTATATGTAATTGCCTTCAAAAGGTAGAGATCTAATCAATGGAAAATGTTAGAAACGACAGTTCTTACCTTCTAATTATAATGTCTAACTCAATTAAGTTCCCTTCTTGGATGGTGTGAGAAAATGTGTAGTTGTTTTAAAGCGGGCTGTAACAGAGTGGAAAGGAGAGGTAATACAGGCAAACTAGGAATAAATTGGAACTCCAAAAAGTGAGGAACAAATAGTGGGACATATTATATGCGGGATCAACCTTTTCATCCCCTTTATGCCGCTCGGGGGGATGGATGTAAACTTTAGTGCTCATCTACGTCTATACCTATTATGATCATGAGTGAAGATAAGTCATTGTAGGGAGCATTTCCAAGTAACGGTTTACTTGTGTACAATATTTATGGATGGGATAACCTGAAATATACTTGAATCATGTGATCAAAGTATTGCTTTATTGTAGTTGACATGGTTATTGTTTTTCACTTTGCAGATATTTGATGCTTAGAAATATAAGGAGAGCTTTTCGATCTGTTCGTACTCACAATAGCAGATACCTGGAAGCGAGTAAAAATGGGCCAATTGTCGCAGTTGGACCGAATATCCACCACTGCCGGTTGTACGTGCAATATAAGTTTCCTGGTGAAGCACGCAGTGCATTCTTGTGGCATGGGACAAGGGAAGCCTTTCATAAATGCTGTTCTTTTAGGAAGTTTTCTGTAGCCTCAGCAAGCAATACAGTCACACATGATTCTCAGATTGCTTTGAAAAGGCTGTACAGAAAGTATTGTTCCAGTGGTGATGCTACACCTACCGTAAATATGATTGCGCAGGCAGTGAGCTTGGCTTTAGCTCGTTCTTATCTGTTAGTTCCTGGTATTTTGGCATTTACAAGTGGAGAGCTTGCATTTGCACAGCGAAATTGGGCAGATGCAGAACGGTACCCATCACAGAATGCTTTGTACATGCGTGCACAAGATGGGTATAATTACATGTTTACATTTACATTCATAATAGTTGAAGGACTTATCTTATTAGTGAGGGCACTCTATCTAGCAATATTATTCTCTCCTAGCATTGTGATGGCACCATTTGCAGATAGTTTTGGACCAAAGTTTAGGAAACTGTGGCTCCATGTTGTTCATCGCACACTAGAAAAATCAGGGCCAGCATTCATAAAATGGGGTCAGTGGGCAGCTACGCGGCCTGATCTCTTTCCTCGAGATTTATGCACTAAGCTTTCGGAACTTCATACTAAAGCTCCAGAGCATAGTTTCAGCTACACAAAGAAAACTATAGAAAAAGCATTCGGTCGAAAAATTTCTGAAATTTTTGACAATTTTGAAGAACTTCCTGTAGCATCTGGAAGCATCGCTCAAGTGCACCGTGCTTCTTTAAAATATCGTTATCCTGGTCAGCAAGCAAAGCCACTGGTGGTTGCGGTAAAGGTTAGACATCCTGGTGTGGGAGAGTCAATCAGGCGGGATTTTGCTATCATTAATTTGGTGGCAAAAGTTTCAAAATTCATTCCTGCCCTTAATTGGTTAAGATTAGATGAGAGTGTACAACAATTTGCAGTTTTCATGATGTCTCAAGTTGACCTTGCGAGGGAAGCTGCCCATTTGAGTCGCTTTATTTATAATTTCCGTAGATGGAAGGATGTTTCTTTCCCCAAGCCTGTCTATCCACTAGTGCACCCCGCTGTTTTGGTAGAAACATATGAGAAGGGTGAGAGTGTCGCGTATTATGTTGATGATCTTCAAGGACATGAACGGCTTAAATCTTCTCTTGCTCATATTGGGACTCACGCACTTCTGAAAATGCTTCTGGTAAAGTATCTCTGATTTGCAGTTTTTTGTGCCACTACTTACTTGTATATAGGGATACTTTATTTGTTTATTTTGCGGATACTTTATTTGTTTTGCACCATAAAGCATAAGTCATCACGACTGACGATCTCAAATTTCACATGACTTGATGTATTGCTTGTTTTCATTTATAATAACAATCGCAAACCATGTCTTTTAATAATTATCTACTCTTTCTAGAAACTGTTTTTACTGTGTGATAAACTGGTTTTTCAGATCATTACAGATTAGCTTTAGAGGGTTTCTTTGTTGGATATTCATAAAGTATGGTGATGTTTACATGGCCCTGGTTGTTTAGATCTACTTTGTAATTATTTATTGAGTTTTCTTTGCCTTATCAGTCATACTGAATTTTCTTTTGTCCAAAATAATAGTTTGGTTTTTGAATGAACATCTTAGATCTGTTGATAATAATAATCATATCATGCATCTTCTAATCCTTAGTTTGAACGAAAAGAAATTTGACTTCTGGTAACAGTTTTAAACTTGAAGATCATAAAGTTTTAGCTTCCAAGACATTGCAATGTCTTCTTTCAGGTGGACAACTTCATTCATGCTGACATGCATCCTGGAAATATCCTTGTTCGAGTGGGTCAGAGCAAGTCGCGAAAACGGCTCTTCAAATCAAAGCCTCATGTAGTTTTCCTTGATGTGGGCATGACTGCCGAACTCTCTGGTAGTGATAGAATAAATTTACTGGAATTTTTTAAAGCTGTTGCGCGCCGAGATGGTCGGACTGCTGCAGAATGTGCCCTCAACTTGTCAAAGCAACAAAACTGTCCAAATCCTGATGCCTTCATTGAGGTACTCTTGTCTTCAACTGTCCAAGCATATGTTACATGGATTGTGCTTTCTGGTTTATTGACTCCGAATGTTAAATAATTTATTCTACTATAGTTTTGCATGGAACGATTGACATTGGTTATTGTTTGATTGCTTTATTTTCTGGAGAGAAATGGATTTTATTTTCTTGAACCATGTTAGACGATGTCTGTAATTTGTCTTCTAACAGGAAGTGGAAGAATCGTTTACTTTTTGGGGCACCCCAGAAGGTGACCTGGTTCATCCTGCGGAGTGCATGGAGCAATTACTTGAGAAAGTTAGGCGTCACAGAGTTAATATTGATGGCAATGTTTGTACTGTCATGGTGACAACCTTGGTTCTTGAGGTAATTGCTTTTCTTCATTTTATTGTGTTCTCTAAATAGTGTGATAAATATACATGTACTGATACAGCCAAGGAAGAAGATAGATAATACTTATTCCTTTCCCATATACTATTTCTGTTTGCTGATGTGATTCACCTTTTTTAATTTGTAGGGTTGGCAGCGAAAGCTTGATCCTGGTTACAATGTGATGCAGACACTGCAGACGCTGTTACTTAGAGCTGATTGGGCAAAATCTCTTTCTTACACAATTGACGGACTCATGGCCCCTTGAGGAGGAAGTTTCTTTCTTTGTTGAGGCTCTTGAGAAACAATTTTGACTAACATAAAACCCTAAACAAACACATCTGTCTTGATGGCTCTCCCACATTTTTTTGTTTTATTTTAATTTTTGAAAGTTTATCCCCTGTATTCATCTTGGTTAATTACCAAGTTATTTTTGTTGTGAGCATCATAGTTTACCAGAAGAGTGGAAGTAGAAGTAATAAAACGGTGAATATACGTTTAATGCCCTCTGCATATTTCTTATTAAAGTGAAATGAACAAAAAGCTGGTCTTAAATGGCGAGTTGATACTCAAATAACTAATTTCTTATTTTCTTAGTAGTAGTTCTATGTAAACTTTCTTTTAGCAAGTACAGTCATTTTTTTAATTCTTCGCATTTTTGTTGCGATTTTATTTTATTAGTAGAGAAACATATGATGCAATGACAATATCTCCTTTATAAGGGAATCGGTGGTTTGAGAAAAGTATAATTTCTTTTTGTTTAATTCATATATTAGAAAATAACATTTATAAAAAAAAAATACGTAGTTTATTTTCCGAAATCATGATTGCTATGTATTACAAGTTTTCTCTTGTACTAAATCCTGGTTTATTTTAATTTTCTTTCTAAACCCTCAACTATGTAACAGAGCATCGCAACTTTATTTATTTACTGGAAAGTGTAAATACACGATTTTCATTTACTTGCTGCAGCTATAACTAAGACAAATATGGCGATCAAACTTAACGAAAAAAGGAAAACACTGATGATACACCATCGGAGGCATTTTAATTATTGGGAAATCTTTTCAACATGCTTTTTCAATATACTTTTTACAACTGGGTAATTTTCACGATTGTTTAAAAGGATAAATTTTACCATATAATAAATAATAAATTTTTCATGTCATCAGTACAAGAATTTCATATCTGTCATCTTTTAAAACAATTATTATTAAAGTTGATAGTTTTTAGTTATGACAGTGTAAAAAATTTTACACTAGTACACATTCCGGTTAAATTAATAATAAAAATGTATAAAAAATGGTTAACGACTATTAAATTACACCGATAAACATAAATCAACTATCGCACCCTTTAAAGTTATTGCCTTCAAATCGTATGGGAAAGAGAGAATAATACTAACATATTCTTACTATATAGTACAATTTATATAAGATTGCTAAATTATCTAAATCATACTTCATATTCAATAAAAATATATAGAAAATTTTGACTAGGAAGAATGATTCTGGTGCCCGCAAATCACATTAGAAAGAAAGAGTGAAGAATCCTAATATAGTGACTACTAAATCTCAATTATTTAAAAGATATGAAAAAAAAAATTAAAAATTTGTAATGCTTTTAAATTTAAACCTTACGGAAAAATCTGTTTGGAACAGGCAATTGTCTAGCAATTGTCTAGAACAGCACCCCCACCATGCGAAAGCTAGTTACGAAGTGATATGAACTTGATAACCACAACGAGACACCCATTAAACAACGTTTGAAAATGCGGAATCCAAATCTAATTAATTAGAACCTAAAAACAGATTTGGATTAAATCCACTCCATGAAAATAGATTTGAATAGTATTGGCTAATTGGAATTTTCGCACAGCCTTAGAGAAATATATACAGAGCATGTAATTTTTATTTCAGATTCTCAGCTAAAGCATAGATGTCAACGCAAATTAAAGAATAGAAACAGGCAGCAACCAAAGTTTGAGAATTAATCTGTACACAAAAGAATACATGATATGGAGCTTAGACATGAGAGGTACAGAGGCATCTCAAATTATACTTTAGCTCGTGCAATCATGTTCTGCATGTAAGTTCATGTATTTCTTTTATTGCTGTACTCATGCTATGAAGGGCCATTTTTTTCACCTGTATTCATAAACCCAAAAAAGAAACAGGCCTTGTGAATTCAGGGCAAACATCTAACAGGACAAAGGCTAAATTGCTAAATAAAAGTATTATTACGAAGGCTACCTCCAGTTTTTCTACTTTTGCGGGGTGGTCTTCTGGAAGCAGCCGGACCTCATCAATCAATTGGATAGACTCAGCAACATTCTCAGGGGACACAAATTCCAATTCCACACGAACACAACACTGCAGATCAATAATAAAAAAAATGTCATACACTAAAAAACAGAAGATAAGTGAAACAAAACTCAGTGCCTAGATAATATCATATTCTCAATCAGCAATTACGTGGAATGCAAGGGCATCGATGGTGTGCTAATATTTTTGTTTCCTTTTAAATGTATGGGTACAATGTATGCTTTGATAACTTCATATTGCTTGAAATTCACTTCAAATTTGGCGTTGTAAGTAAATTTCCAAATGTGAAAATCACATTCAACAAGGATGTACATCAAGTTCAAGAACAGTTTAAAATTTCTGTTGTTTAACTTGACTACAAAAGAGACAGACAGGGTAAGAATCTTTGATACAAACGCAACAGACCTTAGGATTCCTAATCTGGTATGGACATCCAGAAGGAATGATGACAGCTTCTCCAACATGTTGCTCAAAAGTCCATGGTTCAATTTCTGACAACAGAAACAGCTGAGTCAATTTTAGTTATGCACAATTACAATACATGATAAAACACGGGTATACTTACTAAATTCCTCCTTAAGTCTCATCTTGTGAGTATTGTCAAGAAAAAAGCTCTGATCTAGAAGTGGATGAACCATCTGCATACGAGATATAAAATTAATCATCACCAACTTCGACAACATCATGTTACGAATTATCTTCTTGTAAACATACCTTCTCGTGCTGTTCACTAGTATAAGAAAATTCATCAGAGTGTATTTTAAGATATTCTAAGAGCTTTGGCACGTCTTGTCTTCGAAAGACATCCCATTGAGCACCAGCATTCTCTGCAGGCTTCGCCCTTTTATCATTGTCTAAATTTTCAAAGGAATTTCTAGGATTATGATCCGGAGACATTTCAGAACTTAGAACTATGCTGTGGAAAGATAAAGAGCGTTGTGCTTTTTGAGTTTCAGAATAGGAACGGCATTCTTTATCACCAGAAATGTTGGTGTCTAAATTCTGATTGCATATTGTTTTGGCTTCACTAGAGATGCATGATGTTCTACTAACTCTCCTTAAAAATTCAGTTCCTTCTCTAACCAAACTTCGCATTTCATTTTGTTCCCAGTCTTCTGCATGCTCAGTAGTGGTTTTAGATGACACCTTTTTACATAGAACTTTGTGCTTTTTCAATAACTTGCTTATTCTAGATAGCTGATCAGTGGACAGAGGAATCTCCATGGAATGTGCCATAACGTTAACCTGGAATTACACATCAACCATAGTAAGTGGCATATTTGGCTGTTTTGGTTGGAATATATACTTTCGGGCATAGTTGAGTAACTATTCAATATAAATATGAAAGCCATGGCTATTAAAATAAAAAAAAAATGGCAAAATTTAAACAATTACAAGAATGTATTAGGTACAGCCATATTTGTACTGGAAAACTTTTCATGTTTTCACTCAACACCTGAAAACAAGCATACATACAAGGAACAGGGTTTCCAAAGCATACAAGGACACAAGGCTTCCTGAACAGGCAGCATTTCAAGATGGTGCTTTTTACTTCAAAAGGCGAGATTATCTAAGTTATCAACCGGTTACATGCATAAAAGAGGAACGTGGAAATTTTGCAACCAAAAGGAAATATCAAAAGACGGAGCATATTCCATAAGATGAGATATTGTCTTTCCATGGTAAGTTTTAATTAAATAAACTAATTCAAGAAATACTACACACCATGTCATATGAGTCATAACAGAGATTTGTCACGGACTCGGCTTCATCATCAGCACAGCCATATGAAATATAAACATATGGTCCTATGTCATGCTTTGTACTCCCCAGGGGCAAATTTGCAGCTAAATTCAGAAGACCTGACGAGGGATTCATGTATTCTTGAATTGGAAGAGCATCAATTACTTCGGCAAAATGAGCTGGAAACTGTTCTTCGAATAGTTGGGAAGACAACCACCCTTTAAGTTTCAGCATCTCATGCCAAGTATTTTTCTTTGGTTCACATTTAAGAGACCCAGTAAAATACTGCCTAACGTTTGTCTCCACCTGCCAAAGTAAGAAATTCCGTATTTAATATTATACTTTCAACAATGGTCGCTCTGTTCAAGACTGAACAGAAGGATCCATCATTTCTTCATGTTTCACTGATCTGAGCATATGATGTCTTTATGCTGCATGATATTGCAAGTTACAAATAGCAAAAACTTCGAACATTAAAATGCATTTTATACTACCAAGTAGATTAATTGCAATAAATAGTTTTCTAAGATGGTGCTTATCCTTTTATCTCAAACAACATAATAGTATCAACTTAAAATGTGTTTAGCATAAAGAACATATTGATAAACTGACCTCAAACCAATCCAAACAAGCTTCAAGTAAGTCCTTGTTATTCTCATATCTTGTCATGCTCCTCTCAAGATAAGTGCAAAACATGAACAGTGGATCCCAACTAAGGTTTGGTGTACTTTGCAGCACATCTCTCACTACTACAGGATGGCCTCTTCCCCAATGTTTCTGAAAGTGTTCAAAATGATTGCTACCGATGTCCAAAACTGTAGGATAAAATAAGTAATTATCATTAGAATCTTCCCTCTGAGCTGCTTCCGGTAGCTGCTTGTTTCTGCTAGTTTTATGATCTTTGTCGACACACATTGGGCAACTTGAAGTTTTATCCAGAGTTTCAGGAAAGTCATAGCTGCAAATTATTTCTTCTGCCTTTGCTTCCATTTCTTTGATCCAACTTAAGGGAAAAACGTAGCTCAGATCAAGGTGGCTATTACCACAATCACCAAGCTTTGTAGGTGGGCATGATACCATAGAAGCACCATTACAACTTGTCCACCCAGTCAACATTGAGGTATCAGTTAAGTTGCCATTAGAAATGGCCTTCTCATCCAATAGGTACCTTTCGCTAGAAATGCAAGCACTTATCCTGTCAGATTGCTTGGATATACAAGAGTTGTTTTGCTCAGAGATTCTTCCTTGACTTAATGCGTGAGAACAACTTAAGCAAAGACTGTATGAACAACTAAGGCAGCTTTTATGAAGATCCAAAATGGGTGTTTTGCAGTGATTGCTGAGACAAGGTTTCAATAGATACTTATAATTGTCAGCAAGCAACTAGAGAACCATTTTAATTTTCTCAATAATATCAACAAAAGAGAACTTACCAGTAATTTTTCCCATTGCAGCCAAACTTGACTGGTTTGATGATAGTATCATTCATTCTCTTCCCTGCCATGCACAATGTAAGATAACCAGGTTGAAATCAAAAAGACTAATTTACAATCCATCATATTAGAAGAAAAATAGTTACCACCTTTAATTTTCGCTTTTGTTTCTACACCCACGTGGTGATCTTCTTTTATTTGTTTCAGTACAGGAAGGAGCATACAGACCAAATAATGAAAATGCAATATCCTATCAACTCTGTTTTTACTAGCTAAATGTTCCTGAAAACATAAGGCACAAAACCAATCTGTCAGCAAGTGCTGCTAAGAAAAAACTGTAGTAGCTGTAAAAAGCATTTATCTTTGATGTCAGACCTTACTTTCACTGTCTTCATATTTAATTGCCAAGCAATCTTTACAGGTGCAAGTTCCTCGGCAAACTGGACATGCCATCTTAACCTCATTTTGAGTGTCAAAATACCTACAGTTTTTTCAACAGATAAATTGCCAAATATCTCATATTTTGATCATAAGCATAAAAGATGCTGGCAACACCTAGTTCTAGCCATTATTGATCAATGTGGTTATGCAGTAGCATTTGGGATTTGATACATTTTTGTCTATCTACCAATTCGTATTACAAGATGAATCTTAAATGACTTTAAATCCCATGATACATGAATGAACAAATGTAATTTTGTATCACCCAAATAATTCTTATGTTTTTAATTTTCACCAAATCTTACGAAAAGGAATTTCAAAGAACACTTGTGAACTTATCCTATTTGATTATTCCAAATTTATTTGTTACTCCTTCACTCAATGTGTGTACTCTGTTTAGCTATTTCATTGGTCTGCTTCCATTCTTCTAAAATAAAGATTTCATAGGCTTAGATATAACTAGTAGATTTGTTTTTGTATGCCTTTTGTTTGTGTTGTTTTATCTTCTTCCAGTTTAAATTGATTACATTATATTTTACACACACACACACACACACATTTGAGGTAACTTTTCATACCTGAAAGTTACTATTTGATACAAAATTACGATTCACGGAATAGGGCGGCAGTTTACAATTTGAATCTCGGTTCAATAGCCTTGTGTAGTAGAACTGATTCTAGAAGCGGCACAAAAATAACAGGGAACAGGAAAGTGGAATGGAATTGGATGTACAAGACATGAAGTCCTTTTCTTTTTCACTTAATCTTTTATTCTTATCAACCTCTGTTGACATTGATAATCATTCCACACATCTCTATGAACCAACGTTATCAATGGAAGATGGTGGTTATAGCAGAACGCCGAAATTCCACCATATAAACAAGCCATTGCAGTCTAGAGTGCCGCCATGGCGGACCTCCCTTTACAAAACGCAATGCCATGTTGCTATAGCGGCGCTTCTCGGTTATTTAAGGGCATTGCTTCAAAAGGGGCATCTAAGAAGTTCTAGAACTGCACCAGAAGTAATGTACAGACTACAGCTAGGTAATAAACTCTGATCAAGCAACACGTGACAGCACTGTCCAAAATGTACCATAATCTATAACATTGACGATACTTAAAGAAACACTTCATAGGCAAGGACAACAATGAAGCTATAAATTCACAGTGAAAAAAAAAAGAACATTTGTAAATGGTAGCGAAATAACGAAACAAGTCCAAGTTCCAACCTTTGTTTAATGCAATCCATGCAGAAAAACTCTCTCTGGCAGTTTGAGCACCTTATAAGACTGCAAGAATCACTTCTCTGACACCAATGACACTTCTTCCTCCTCCCCTTCTTCAAATTTCGTCCACACTGCACAACCTTAAAAGAATCAAACAAACACACCGATCACTAGAAAGAAAAACAAGAAAACGAAAAAGTCAAAAGTCAAAACCCACCTGCAACTTGCCACCAGAACCCCTCTCAACATTCTTGGACCTGAAGTAACGAGAAAAAGAAGCCACATTGGGCGTCGAAGCGGAAGCAATAGCCATAACCCCGTTCGGCAACTCCCTCCTCAAGTCGTGATTGGAATGCAAATTCAAATTCACAGGCAAATTCAATTGCGATTCCTTCTTCTTCTTTTTTTCAACCTCT
>Ga0209389_1000683_pt1 | contig 21101 bp, 11 predicted proteins | sample CowpearedBW_FD_187526 | JGI IMG/M metagenome (GOLD analysis project Ga0209389, IMG submission 187526) | Root nodule microbial communities of legume samples collected from California, USA - Cow pea red BW (SPAdes) (version 2) | ecosystem: Host-associated > Plants > Roots > Nodule | place: USA...
TTTTTATATTTAGTTTGATGTTTCATTAGTTATTCATATTAAATGATATGTTTTATAAAAGAAATTAAAGAATCCATCTTGTTCCAAGAATTTGAAAAGCTTGAGGGGTCATGACATCCGAGTCCCCAAAAAATCCCTCCATGTTCTAAGAATCGAAATCAACGATTTTAAACCTAAAAAAAATGAAGTATGGTAAAAATAGAAACCTAACAAATAAAATTAATTCAAAAGTGAGAAATTTAACCTTCTAGAAGATCAATGGAAGGGGAAATGAGCAACAGTAACAAGAGAGATAAGTGCACCAATAAAGCATTGCTGTTAGAATAAGTTACCATCAAACTAAAAATATTTATATATTACAATAACAAAAGAGATAAGTGAAGCAATAGCATGCTGAATATTTATCAAAAAGAGTTACTATTAAAATAAAATTATTTATATATTACATTGATTGGTTCAAAATACAATATATTACATTGATTGGTTCAAAATACGATATAAAATGTGTTAGCAATAACTCATATAGTAAATGTCAACTTACAATTTATAAGGCTCTCCTCATATTTCCAATTTTTTATGTTAATTGATGCCCTTTTTACGACATAAATAATTTGGGTTTACGAAATTGATTTTTATTAAAATAAATTTAGAGCGATTGATTCATGCTAAGACATTTTTTTTTATCCTTTTCCGGAGGTAGATATATTCTTAGACTTTTCTGTCTGGGAAGAAATATATGTTAATAAAAATTGATTAAAATAGGCTCAAATAACTAATTTAACCTAAATTATTTGATATTTTAAAATAAAAATGTTACTTTGCTGATGTTGGATGATTGTTAAATAAAAAATGGGGTATTATGTAACATCACCCTTAAAACCAATGTTCTATTTCACTTTTTTCCTTCCTGCAAAGCACAAAGTTTATATATAATGAACTGACAATAGTTGAATCATAAAAAGGGTAAAGATTATGATGAACCATAACCATACATAGTTTATTTTGAAGCTCTTAATTTGAATTTGAAGACTACCTACAAACTATACCATCATCCCCTTCATTTATTCTTTTTTTGCAGTTTTCTTCAATCCGAAAGACTTTTTTATCCTATCCATAACCGTTTTGAAGAATCCTTTGTTTGGGGATTCCTCGCCATCGGTGCGATCTTCATCGGCGCTATCCGACCGGACAAAAAAGTAATCCACCATACACGAAAAACCAGCACCGCCGCTGTTCGAAAGAGAACCAGCGTTCCGTCGAAGCGCGTGAAAAAAATCAGGGGAAAAGTCCTTCATCCAGCGCTTGAACTCCCACGAAACGGGCACCCCCGACGAAGAAGACGGAGCCGACTGGCAGGAGTAATACCCGATCCTCACGCGCCCACTCGTGTACTCCCTGGTCGCCTTGATTATGTGATCCCCTCGCTCGCGAAAGTGGGATTTGACGAAGTCTTCGAAGTTCCGAGGTGGCCTCCGAAGCAGCTGGTACGAGGTTTTGCAAGTTCTGAAATACGCGCCCTCGTTGTAGAGGCGTGACTTCTTCTCCAAGTTCATCATGATGAGACTCGCAAAACCATCGACACCAGGCTCGTTGAAGAAGGGTTTCTCGTTGAGAACCAGCGCTTGGATGGAGAGCAACACTTGCAGGATGGTGGAGTTGCCTGGGTCCCACCTCTCCGTCTTTTTCCCGCTCCACGTGTTCAGAAGGCTCAGGCACACCGTTCCGTTGTTGTACAGATTAGGGTTTAGTCTGTATCCGAAGGAGTGGTAATAGAGCTTGGGAGGGCGGTTCGGGTAATCGGAAGGGAACAAGATGTCGAAGAAGAAGAGACCATCGTGGTACGGTGTGCCCGCGGCGCCTACGATCACAGCCCTCATTAGGTCGATGCGTCGCTCGTACACCTTCACGTAGATTGATTCCGGCAAGTTGTTCTCAAGAATCTTCCACTCTTTCATGATCCTTTTGTAAAGTCCACTCCTTGTATCGCTGAAGACCTTCACAACCTTTGTGTCTCGAAATCGATGGCCTGAGTCGTCCACAACAACGTCGAACTGCTCGAACTCCCTTGTCTTTTTCGCCTCCATTGCAGCAGCTTGTAAAGTGAGTGTGCTTTTTTAGGTTTTCTTTCAGGTCTTCTTGTAAGCTTTGCTTGGGAAAACAAACTATTTAACAGGATTCTACTGTTACAACAGAACTCGCAGATATAGGGTACCTATAAATTAAATCACACTAGGTTTAATTGTTGTAAGTGTTTTTTTTTTATTAAGTTATGGTAAGGGAAGTTGCATTTCGTTGATATCAGATTTACAGACGAGTTTAGCTAAAGAAATCTCATATCTTTATTTAATTTAACCCAAATTTTAAATTAATATTAGATATTTGAAATATCTGCTATTTAAAGCAATAAAAACTTTATGTAGTATTGGAGGTAGGGTTTTGGTCAAAGGTGATGATGATCTACTCACAGATACAGTCCATAGTTAGATTTTAATCTAAGCATTTTATTATTTCTAATATTGATGAATTGATTTAAATGGATAATATATCATCTTTAATCGAGGATTTATTATGTTTTTAAAAATTGAGTAATGTGAACGACTTTTATATTATTTCGTACATTATTTTGAGCTTAAATTCTTATATTATTTTAATTGTCAAATGTATATATTTGGCCCAACAAATATCTCAAGTGATGCGGATCCATAAAGTCTATTTAGCTTTACTAATGTAGGTAGTTGAAATATATTCTAAGATATATTTTTTAGCGCAAATATTCATGTATTAACATTATATTATACTAAATCTCGACAGTATAATTACGTCATTATATTCTTTAACATCATTTATTTTCAAAACATTTGGATATTTGGTATATCGAGTAAAGTGCCACATTATTATTATTATTATTATTATTATTATTATTATTATTATTTATTCAAGTAAGTTGTGATTTTATTAATATTGATTAATATTACATGTGATAACTGTTTTATCACATGGATCTAAGGTCCAAAAGGTCCTATAACTTATAAATATACATAGTATTCATATTTATCCTCGTTTACTCTAAAAAAATTCAAATCCTCTTATTGACTTGAGCATTTGATAGTCTTTTACAAGTGGATCTTCCCTTTTTGAGCAACACGAAAGATTCAATTCCAAAAATCAGAAATATTCAAATCATCACTTAGATCTTACCACTGAGGTTCACACTTTCCATCCTAATAATAACATTAAATGTTTTAATCCATATTTTATCATTATGTATTTGACTTTGATTTTTTAACGTCATTATATTAACTAAGTTACACATCGGTAAACATAAACCCCTATGTTCAGAGGTAGACGATTATAATGCCCAATAATGAAAGTCTTACTTCAATGATACTGAATTTAAATATTATTGATGCTTGTGATGCACATTGCTGTTTTATTTTTGTAATTATTCATAATAATATAGGTTAATGCTTTTATTTGTTTATATGAATATTTCGTGTCAATGTAAGTCAATTTAACTTTTGTAGGTTAATATTTAAATCTGAAGGAAATAAAATCCGTGTCAAGAGATTAGGTATTTAATGTCAATAATTTTTTTTGCTATGGTATTCCGAAGGAAAAAATCAAATATATTAGAAGATTCAAAATTTATCTAAGCCTTAATTTTAGCAACTTGACTAAAATATATTGAGGGAGTTATACTGCAACTAAGTTTAATTATGATTTTAAATTTGATAATTTTTGCTTAAGTAATTTGTTATTATTTTCGCAAAAGATATAATATTTTGGGCCTCTTTAAATAACTTTTACATTTTTTGGGTATTTTCTTTCATTCTGACTTTTGTTTCCATATCTTTTAATGGCATAATTAACTCTAAATGGTAAGTTTATTGCACGTATGCTTAATTGGACACGTATCTTCTTAAAATTATTTTGTAAGAAAACACATTAATTGATGGAGATAATGTTGTTTTCTTTCTATCAGAGGTTGCATTGCTCTTTCCTCAGCATATCTGATTTAATGATAAAATTAAATTAATGAAGAATCCAAAACGACGGTACTAATTAATTTTTATTCTTTTTGAATTTCACATTTGAATAAAAAAACAAAAACAATAGGAAATGCAAAATTGATGAAAATGACATTGTTCCGTCACATTGGTTAATTTTTCTCCAAAAGGCACAAGTTTAAATATATGTGTCATTACATTTAAATAGTAATATTCTTAATTAGCGGACCACTCATTGCATAAAAAATATGGATAAATGATGGGTATCATAACAAAAAAGAAAAAATTATAAGGAACCAAAATATTTTTTTTATTGTAATAAGAAGTAAAATACGAAAAAAATATTAACAAAAATTATCAAAAAACTTGATTGATGACATAAATGAAAAAGAAAATCACAGGTATTATAGTTGCGGAAATTTTAATTAACTTAAACACAACAAAATGGAAATAAAATTTTTATTGAAGTCTAAAACGGAAAAAATATAGGCAAAATTGATGAGAAATAAAAGTTATTTAAGCCCATTTTTCATACTTACATCTTAAAAGATGGCACTTGCACACTTTCTTAATTTAGAAGTCACGTGGAGATAAGAAGAGAGTGGAGCGATGGAAAGAGATAAATGTTGAGTAATTAGAATGACTTGTTGTACACTTTTACGAAGAAGTACAAACAAACCACAGAAAGATGAGATGAGATTAAAGAGTAATAAAAACAAATATAAGAGTCAAGTAAATGAAACCATTTATGATGTAATAATGTACTATAAAACAGAAACTCTAAGAGGATGATTATCAATCATAAAGTCTTTAAAGATTCTTGTAATGAAAATGATTTTTTGTATGATCTTACTGTTATAAGAGTTTGATATGATTTAAAGACCAGAAACGCAGATCACACCTTTCAAGTTCCTGCAACGGACTAGTGGAAAGAGTTTGATACACATTGAAAACTCGTTCCTTCAAAAGGTTGAAAATTTTCGAACTCTCTGCAAATTCGTGTTTCTGTTGAAAATTGAGTTTGAGAAAAAAGAGAGATGGAAAATACGAAGGAGTTCGAGCACTTCGACGTGGTGTCAGACGATTCCGATCACCACTTTCTGGGTTCAAAGAACGGAAAATCGTTCAGCGATTCAAAGAGCGCAGTGTACAAAACCATCGCGAGAGAGTGGAAAATTCTGGAGCAGAACTTACCGGAATCAATCTACGTCAGAGTCTACGAGCAACGCATTGATCTTATGAGGGCTGTGATCGTAGGCGCTGCGGGCACACCGTACCACGATGGTCTCTTCTTCTTCGACATCGTGTTCCCTTCGGATTATCCGAGGAATCCACCGAAGCTGTATTACCACTCCTTTGGGTACAGACAGAACCCGAACCTCTACACGAATGGGAAAGTGTGTCTGAGTCTGTTGAACACGTGGTACGGGAGGAAGAAGGAGAAGTGGGTCCCGTGTGAGTCCACCATGTTGCAAGTGTTGCTCTCGATTCAAGCTCTGGTTCTGAACGAGAAACCGTTTTTCAACGAACCTGAAGCTGTGCCGTCGGAGAAGAAGTCACGTGCGTACAACGAGAACGTCTTTCTTAGCACTTGCGTCACCTCCTTCCACCTGCTTAGGCGGCCGCCGCGGAACTTCGAAGCCTTCGTCAGAGATCATTTTCGCCGGCGGGCGTTTTCGATTCTGGCGGCCTGCGGCGAGTACGCGAGTGGGCGCGTGGTAGTTGGGTATTATGGTTGCGATGGCTTGCGTTTTCCGATGGTCCGAGTTTCGAAGAGTTTCAAGGAGCGCATGGTGGTGCTTTACCCTCGGCTTTTCGAAGCGTTTCGTGGGAATGGTGCTTCTTTGGAGGGTTTGGGAGAGCAATTGGAGGTGCAGAGCCAAGAACCCGAAAACAAACGCAGTGGAGTCTTCAAAAAGATTGTGGAAAAGATCAAAAAGGCTTTCAGATTGAGGAAATTGGGTAAGAACAAAATTAGCGAGATCGAGGGGAGAAATAATGGTCTTCAAAGTGTTTGAAAGTTAACCCTATAATAATTGTAGTATGTATATCTTATTATGACCTTTTTATTATGATTGAATTGTTCATGATGCAAGTTTAGGTTGTGATCTTATTATCTGCAATGTTCATGCAATTTAATTGTTTTTAAAATTAACGCACTCATTTTATTTTGATCCCATTCTTGTTCCTTTTTTTTTTTTTTCTTTTTTTTTTTTTTTTTTTTTTTTTTATCGCATAAATTATAGTTTTATCGATTTCTCTCTCTCCTTTTATCTCTTTCTGCAGTGTATTCCACTCACCATAACAATTGCATATTCTTCTTTAAAATGAAGTGAAAATTTGAGTGTAATAAATTACCATTTCTACATAAAAATAAATTTTATCAAAATTTCCCTATTTTATTTCCTATCTACAAAATAGATCCTAAGAGCTTAGAGTCATAGAATTAAACGAAATTCCAAATTTAAAAGGGGCTAATAACAGATAAGAAAACAAATACAGAAATAATTTGTACCATTTATTTTTAAAACAAGGAAGGAACTCCACCATTTACATAATTCGTAACTAAAAACCGAAGTTCCCAGTAAAAGTAAAACCTCGAATTTGTGGACCAGTAAAGTATCGTCCCAAACAAACTAGTTCTTGGTTATCAAGATTAGGCCAGTGTGTGAACTTTGCCCATAAAAAGAAAAGTCATGTACAATTACAGCACAAATAAAGAACCTACTACAATTTGGACTGTTTCTTGGAACTTCGACCAGCTATGAATTCCTGCATCTTTCTGAATTGCTCCTTCGTCATTCCGTTATAATAATCATGAGCCCTCTCCTAAATTTTTTACACGGGTGAAGTTGTATGTAAGAAGATTTTGAGTGTAAGAGAAGCATAAAATGGATAATTCAGCAGACAATTAGGAAAGAAATAGTGACAAAGAGAGACGAAACAAATCAATCACCAGATAGAATTTCAGTGTAACACAACCTTTCTCTTTTCTTTTCCAATGTTTACGAATGATACAATACACTAATCTCAGGTTGATGGAAATTACACTGGAGTCTGAGGCCCCTGAATTGCATTTCGTTAGACAAATTAGCCATAAGGGTTGCAAACTAATTTCATTAAGTTTACACTTTCAAAGACAATTTTGATCAATAAAATGCTGTTTTCAGAATCTGGAACAAATTTTCCATCATTAGGGGGACTATTTTTTTGTGATAAACAAAATTAGGTGGCTAGGGTCTCAGTAGCTTACGAAGTTAAGGTAGGTCACTCCTAATTTGTGAGGTACGATTCTATTTCTTTTCAACCATACCATCTTTCTTGATGTTATAAGTTTTCTCACAAATATTTTAGGAGAAAAAATAAATTAAAACTTATACATAAAGTACTAAATTGTACGGTAGTTATGGAAAAACTTTTGGTATGCTGAGGTCTAACTCCATGTTAAGTTCACATCCATCAACTACAGAGAACAGCAATTAATGGATACACCCCACCCACCTTATAGGAAACTGAAAACATTCCATATACATTAGAATTCTTCTAGCTTATCATCTAAGAGAATTAAGCAATAATCCACATGTAATATCAGAGACAGATAATTGTAGTGTTGCTCTACACCAGAGAACCAAACCAATCTTTTTCGTAAAACCCATGCCATGTTATGGTAGACACAAATTGTACAGAATACTAACCTTTTCAAGGGAAAGTGCACGGCCAAGATCAAGTTTGATGCCATCATTGATGACCGCCTTGTACCTCAACACCAAATCTTCGTTGTTTTTGACAATAGCATCTGCAATTTCCCTGCTTTTCTTCAACAATTCACTATCTTCAACCACATGGTTAACGAAACCCAGCTTTTCAGCCACCTCAGCGGTCAAAGGTGAGGCCGTGAGAGAAACCTCGCGCGCTTTGTTGACCCCAATGATGCGCGAAAGCTTCTGAGACAAACCCCACGAGGGAAATATCCCGAACCTGCAACAAACACGTAAGGGGCGTGTTCAAAATCCGAAGAGTCGATTTGTAATACGGATAAAGGGAACGAACCTAGCGTGAGTGTCAATGAACTTAGATCCCTTGGCAGCGACCAAAATGTCACAGGCGAGGGCAATTTCGAACCCAGCGGTGACGGCGAATCCTCTTATGGCTCCGATTATCGGTTTGCGGCAGAGCTCCATTTGCACCACGGGGTCGCTCTCCGGATCCTTCACGTCGCCCTTGAACACGTCCTCCGCCGCTGTGAGATCCACGCCTGAACAGAATGACCGGCCCGACCCGGTCAATATGATGACCCGCACCGAATCGTCCCGGTCCAGTTTCTTGAACGCCTGCGCCAGGTCCACCATCATGGGCCGGGTCAGCGAGTTTAGAGAACCCGGACGATTGATCGTGATCAGTGCGACGCCGTTTGGGTGGCGGTTCACGAGTATTAGTTTCTCCGGTGATTGCCGATCCATGTTTGACCCGAATCGATAGTTGAAAATGTGAAATTGGCTTAAGAAGAGAGGGCGTGGATCCTTCTGTGAGGATGCAGTCTCCAAGTGCGTGACGCGAAAGATTATCGGGCAGAGAGATGACGTGTCAGATAATTATGTTTTATCCATCACAAAACTAATATTTCTTAATATATATCATCATGATTTATATGAAACCGAAGTTATATTTAATAATTAATATTTTTAAAGAAATGTTAGAATTAGTTTTATAAATAAAATCATCTTTTTGATTGTTAAACACGAATAATTGGTTGAAATCATTTTAATCAATCATAATATTATTTGATTGTTGTGCTCAGGAATGGTAAAAGTACATGAGTCCGCAGATATCTGCAGATAAAATCCGCGATGAATAGTTACTACCCGCAGGTATTGATTATTCGCAGGTAGCGGATAGCGGGTATTTTAATATTCGCTTATAAACGAGTCGGGTACGTGTATCATACTATCTGTATTCGCGGGTACCCGTTATCTGCAAAAAATTAAAATTAAAATTAAAATTATATTTTATTAAGTTAAATTTAATTAAAATTAAAATTAATAGTATATTTTATTATGTCAAATTTAATTATAATTATAATTTAATTTAATTTATATTTTATTTTAATAATTTTATATTAAAAAATTTATAAAATATATTTTTTTAAAAAATATTTGCGGGTATCGGGTATCCACGGGTACCTGCGAGTTTTAAAAATATCCACAGGTATTTTTTAAGTGGATACCTGGTGGGTAAACAACCGGGTAACGGGCGGATTTTTTTTTGCGGGTCGGATTGCGGGTAGACACTATCCGTGCCCGACCCGACCCGTTGTCATCCCTAGTTGTGCTTATATAAATTAGAAAGAGGGAAATCCATAGAAAGGCTTGATGATAATAGGGTTAAATATATTTTTGGTCCCTCAAGTTTAAGTAAATTTTGGAATTAGTCCCTCTTCAATCAAAACTTGATACCAATTTAGTCCTTCATCTCTAGAAATGTGTGGATTTAGTCATTTCTACAAAATTTTGTTAAGTTTATTTGACATTTTAAATGCATTTTATGATAATATTTAAGCTAATATTGAAGTAAAAGTGTGTCAAACGGTGTAAACAATTCAAATACTATCATGAAATGCGCTTGAAACGTCATATAAACTTAATAAAATTTGGTAATAAAGACTAAATCCACACATTTCTAAAGATGAAGGACTAAATTGGTATCAAGTTTCAAAAAATGACTAATTCCAAAATTCACTGAAACTTAAGGGACCACAAACATATTTAACCCATGATAATATTATATTACTTTTACTGTTGGTGCAATTTTCTCACTAATGTTATTTCTATATTTAAAAATTTTCATTTATAATCAAAATAAATGTGAAAACCAACATTGATGTTTTAAAATTTTGGAAAGATAAAAAAATAGAGAAACATTTAAAAGTACAACCGAAGTCAAATATTTTTATGATTAAGTAAAATCTATAACTTGAGATTTTAGAGGACATAAATAAAAATTTTCACAGAAATTTGGACGTTTGTTATGATTCTTCTCATTATAGTCCTTATAGTTAAGATAAAAAAACCACTAAACAAATAACTAATTTTAGAAATAAAAAATATTTAATTATTATATTAACTAATTTAAATTATATTGATATTTAAAATAATTTTTTATAAATAAAAAATTATAATTTGTTTGTCAATTATGTTCTAAATTTTTAATATTAACTATCAAGATTTTAGTTATCAAGGTTTCAACTATTCAAAGATTATTGTTTAAATTATTCTTTAATAATAATGTAATAAAGTAGACTCTCTAATCGATTCTAACTGTCAAGATAAAGAACCATATTGTTAAAATTTCAATATGATCCAACCGTTAGTGAAGTAGGAATCCAAATTTTTCGAGACAACCTAGAAACAAAATTAAAGTGACATTCAACGTCCTGCACTTTGTGCTCAGCGCCAATCCAAAAAACTTCCAAATAAAATGCTTCCCAAGCAGAAGTATCACAAGTTCCACCTCGTCCCAGGCCATCACAAGGAAAATTATAATTAAAATCTTTTTTATCAAACATTAACTTAGAACCATGCACATCCAAAGCACCTTTTACTAGAATCAATGTAGTCGTATTTAAACCAAGAGCAATAACATTATGAACCAAGAAGTCTGAACTCTTTGAGTGTTCTGTGATTCAATTTTTGTGGGAACCCCAAATTTTTTTTGCAAACCCTTTTATCACAAACCGTAATTTCCCTCAATCATCTTCATTTTCCCTCTCAAAACTCTAACACATACTTCTCTTTTTGAAAATCCAACACTAATGGAGTGATGTATGCGAAAGACTCTACCAGAGCCTCCGATCGATTTCTCCCTTTAGGTAATTTCATTTTCTGTCATTTTACTATGAAGTAATAAGTTTCTCCCTCTTTGCATGCAACTCTTTTCTCATTGCATGTGATTTTTCTTCTGTTGGAGATACTAAAATCGTGCCTTGATTGTCAATCAGACCTTTGATTATGTAGATAGAATGGTTTTTCGTGTGTGACACTCTTTAAGGGCAGGAGAGCAAAGTTAGACAAATTTTATTGGGTAAGGGACACTAATTTAATTCAAATTCTAAGGTCTTATTATTGATTTTGTTTTGTATGAATGTTGTATGTTTGTTGAAATTTGGGAATAACCTTTATGAGAAGGGTGATTTGATCTGAATTGTGAAATTATAAAATGTGATGAGAAACTATTATTTTGGATGGATGAATTATTGTTTGTACTATTTTTTTAATGGGATGGGTATGAATGTGATTATAGAGACATTGACTTAGGAGAAGAATTGATACTTAAGTGTGTTTGATATTGTATTAGTATGAAATATCATAGATATGTATGGAAGAGTTAGTTTATAAGATGAGAAAGGAATATGTGTGACTGTGATGTTATTATGGTGAAACAGTTGTTTGGATTTGTAAGATTGGATGTTTTTGGTGTGGTATAATAACTTTTTATTATAAGTCTTGAAGTAATTGAACACTTTAGTTTAAAAGAGATTAAAAACCTATGAATTTCGAATATTGTTGCAAAAACTATAAATATGTTTGGCTAAGATGTTTATATTACAATAATGTAGTATTGAATGTGGCATTGTATTTGTATTTTTTAGATTTGTGATATATCTATACGATTGTTATAGAGTGTGAATTAGTATTGTCTTACGGTGATGCTAAATAGTTATCTTTGTTAGTGTATGTGTGTAAAGTTTTAGTATGTGTGGTAGTCAAATTAGTATTTTTAAGGAGAAACACTAAGTTTGGTTGAGTCCAAGGGTATTAGGACTAATTATAAAGCCTTGAAGTTATAATGATCTAAAATTTTAAAGTTAGTCTTTGTCATTAAAATCTTCGTTCTAATTTTAAATTAATTGTAACTCTAAACAAAATTATTTAATAAAACTGTGAATTTTAATATCAAAATTAAATTTGGTTTCAATTTTAAAGAAGACAAAATTGTTCAATTTTAAACAAAATTGAGACTAAATTGAATAAAAATGATGAATATAGGAATCAAATTTAATATAAAACATTGACTTTCACACGTGACATACGGCTGAATTGACATGTGGACATTTTTTCAACAATACAAATTTAAAAATTAATTTAACAATAATTTAAAAAATTAAAAAATAATATAAAAAATACAAAATGATACGTAATTACTGTTAATTATTTAAACAATCTTAAAAAAAAACTAAATTAAAAAAAAATTTAAATCTTTTTAAATAAAAAAAATAAAAATATGACTAATTTGGCAGAACATAATAAAAATTAAGAATAAACAAATATTTTAACCTCATATTTCCTATAATTTGTAATGCACAAGGTTGAACTAGCTCCATTGAAAAAGTGGTTGTAGACTTGCAGGTGAGTGAAATGTTAGATGAGTAAAGTTGAGGTTCAGTAAGAACGTTGTTCTAGAACACTGCATGACAGCGCATTTGAAAAATCAACAGATTTTGACACGAAAATTTTGGTTCCAACCATACCAATTTTGCTGGTTCAATCTAATTTATTACCACTGTGTTTGATGACATCACTGTATATCTCAGTCGAATTTTAAAATATTGGATCACATTATTAGATGTTCTGTAATTTGAGATTTATATATCGTTAATTTTGAGTGCATTTTCATCTGTATTACCTTTATATAATGATAACTACATTATATTTCATTTTGATGTTATAAATACCACCTTATTTGATTTAATATTATTAAAATGAAAAGATGCGAATATCAATCTAAATGTAATGAGTTCTATCAAATATACTTAACATGAATATTTGATATAAAGAAAAAATGATAATGCAGTAAAATAACAAGGATGAAATCCTTTTACAGCATTAATACGAGGAATTAATCACTATTTGTATTATTTAATGTTTTCCCTAAAAAGTACTATAAAAGTGTGTCGGAGATATGTGACTGTGAATATGAATTATTGTTGAATGGGTAGGAAGTGGGCAGAACATGGTGGCTTCAAATATCTGTAATATCTTTCATCGTATGGAGACAGCACTCAACAGTTTGAGGCATATCGTGATTCCCAAGGAACAAAAGACACCTTAATTAAGGAAATTGTCGATTGTCATAAGCTTTGAAATCATGAAAACACAACATGATTTTCACTATCTCCTAATCTTTCTTTAATTTGAAAGTTTATAACATTTATGCTGAAGCATTTAGTATGACGAATTAGGTATCTACACCAAAAAAAAGTTCAAGTTTGAAGGAGTCCGCGAATGTTGCGTGGCCAAATGTAGTTGGAACCTCCTTCTAAGAGATGCTTAGCGACCATAACATTTGCAGCATCAGTAGGATGATAAGGGTCCCAAAACACGTACTTTGATCTGTCCCAGCAAACTTTCGATGTGGGACCACACGGAACCAGACCACCAAAGCGCCCAGCCACGCGACAACAAGCTGAATTTGGATTAACAAAACCTGTCACATGTTTACACAGACACACAACAAAGTTTTTGTTCATAACAAACACCTTATAAATTCAAATTCAAGGTTCTATTCTGATAATCGATTATTTGTCAAACCAGATAGACACGTACCGAGTGCTACATAGTTCTTGAGAATATCATCTAAAATTTGATACACATCTGCATAAGCAAAAGCTGAACCCTCAAGATTTGAATTGAGTTCTGTAATAAGGTCCTTTAGTTGGGAATTATATAGCTGTGCTAGCTGATTGGGGAAAGAAACACAGCTATATCCAGCACCGAGGTTTGAATCCCTCTGACTTGGAATACACCCTATAGGCCCCACATTCGCCACAACAACTTTTCTAGCCCCCAGATTGAACAACCTCTGCATAATGCTAAAACATTAACAATTTGTCGGGGAAATTTTTAGAAACAGGGATTTCACAAAAATTATAATCTTGAAAAACATTACAGTGAGCTGAACTCTGAATTTTGATATCATTTTTGCGACAAAGGATTGTGGAGTCTCCGATTCCCGTTCGGAATATGAGAGTGCTGGAGTTAGGTAGTTATTTATGAAATCGTTTGAGCCTATCGTCACGGAAAACAATGACCTATTGAATAGATCGAGAGTCGCAGGAACACCAATGGTGGCTATGATGTCTTGTCTGGTATTTGCAAAATTATCTATCTGTGCATCAAAGTTGAGTCGACCACCCTGACAATCCATCAATGCATGCACACCGTTATTAATGTACGATGATGTGAGATTATCACGGTCTTAATAAACTACGTAATAATGATGTAAAACTATCTAATACAGGTTCTTGATGATTGTAGTATCTTAAACAAACATCAACAGAAACTCACAAAGGCTTGTCCAGTGAAATTTAGAATTCCACCTCCACCAGAAGCATAATTCACACCCTTCAGAATCACTGGTCCAACCGTGGTGGGTGCCAAATAGGGTGGGATTAAATCCATACCCAGTTCCTGACCTGGTGGAGCAAGCAAAAGAAAAACTCATCAGACAAAAGAAGTAATAATATTAAAAAATAGATAAAAGAACAGAAAAACATAGGAAGTAATACAAGGTGGTAAAGCTTACCAATGATGTCCACGATGGTTCTTCCATTAGTGAACCTTCCCGTTGGTCTTCCAAAATCAATGCCATTGGGTAAATAATTAGCCTTTGAGAAGGAAACAAGGTAGTTATTGTTTCCCACGTCAACAAGGGAGTCTCCGAATACAAAATTTGCAGGGAGTTCATCTGAGGTTGAAACGTTAAACAAGACCGAGACTATGAAAAGTCGAATCAGATTCAAGAGGACAGCCATTAGAGAGAAAGAACAGTAACTGATGACTGCAACGAAGTACTGAATCAGGATCCTCCTCCTATATTGTACGTATACTTGTGCTACATTGACCATAAACAATGGGCTTTATAATGTGCAAAAGACACTGGCATTGGGTCATGATAATGGAATTTTATATAATAAATCATGTGAGGGATGATAATATCATGCAGTGGGCCAACATTAATTGCTCTGCCTATGAACCTACTAGTCTTGACCGTGTGTAGTTGGAGGGAATAAATGACATTTCAAATTAAAACGGATACCATAATAAATCGAACTTCTTTAGTTTTCATCCACATAAGAGAGATGCTCACTTAATAAACAATTAATTATATAAACAATTAATCAGTCATGAGGTGATATTTTTTAAGTAATTTTTATTTTTTTATATTTCAAAATTATTTAGAAAATATTACATGAGATTATAAGAAAAAGTTATCAAATTTTAATTGTCAAAATATCATTAATCTTTATATAAAGTTAAAAAAAATAACAAAAACTAAAATAAAAATGAAAATTTGATGACACTATTGGAAAAATGCAAATTATCGACAACGTTTTTCCAACAAATCAGTAATGGTTATTTATTGATGGAATTATCGACGAATGTTGTTGTTGAATTTATAGACAAATTATTTCTATCGGTAATCAATTACCAACAGAATTATTGACGAATGTTGTTATTGAATTGATCGACAAATATAATTTGTCGGTAAAGTTAATTGTAAAATTGTTGACCTAATTATCAACATATGTGGCTGGCTTATCGACTGATCAAAGTTGTCGGTAATGTCTTCAATGAAATCAAAATTATAATTCATATTTCCTAATCCAATTTTAGTTGTTCCTTTCCCCAATTTCAATTGTCCCTAATTTTGTTGTCACAGAGAAGCGAAATTCCAACCTCGCACTTTCGTGACATAATCACTGCCCATCGAGTCCAACATCTAATGCTTGATATTATAGACGGATATATTTGTCGATAATTATCAAAAGAAAAATTCGTCGATAATTACCAAAGTGTAAAATCCGTCAATAAATATTCTCTACGAAGCTTTTATCAATAAATTTGTGTTCGTCAGTAGTCCATCAGAAAAACATGTTTATCGATAAAAAATAGTTTTTGAGGAATTCATACCATTGATAATTCATGTCTTTTTTTGTAATGTGGAAGACTAAAATGAAAAAAATAGTGAGAACCAAAAATAAAATATAAAAGCTAAATTGAAACCAAAATAATACACATTACAAGAAAATTAAAAATAATTAATTATTGTTGTGACTTAATTTATAGTAATTGAAAAAAAAATATTTAAGAGAATAATTTGTTTATTATTATTCCTTTTAAGGTGTCTAAGAAACCTTATAAATAAAATATTTTAGTACGAGTCTAGTATAAAACCCGTGTATTATCAGACCACAGGTTCTGCTATACTATGTTAAAGCTTTTGAATTTATGTGCAACACAACGAAATGATAGCTTTCGTTATCTGCTTCTCGAATTTAAAATCTTCTCCATCTACAGTACTTTGCTAACAATGCAACAGGTTGTTCAAACTTCAAAGTTCAGAAGCACTGAATCTTCACGCTTTTTAATTAAATGCATCTCAGTAAAAGAAGGGAGAGTATTTAATGATTGCAGGGACTTCCTCAATTCATATTTTCTTTTGCAGAAAACCCACACTGTCGCTTTTTCTTGTCTAATAGTTTTTCCTTTCGTTTTCTGTGCACCCCCTACCACTAATAATATTTAAAATATGTATAGTGTTATTTATATTTATTATCATTATTATTATTATTTAACATGAAAATTAATTCTATATTAGGTGTAGTTTTTCTATTTGTAAATGATTAATTCCATGCATCATTTCTTTAGTACGAAAATGGTCCGTTCTATGTTTGGTTCATTAAAAGTAGATCACGACTCATAAGAATTACAAATAGGTTCATTTCATATAATATCGAAAATGAAAATTTAAACTTAATTTAATCTCTTAAAATCAGTTTGTAATATATATAAATATATATATTATAAAATTATCTTATTTTTTTAGAATCAATTGGTAATATATATAAATATATATATTATAAAATTATCTCATTTTTAATTGAGATTTTTAACCTATAACTGAAATCAAATAAACTCTTCGTCATTGACAAGATCATACAGTAGTCCATCCATTATTTTTTCAAACAACTTTGCGCACATCACCATCACTACTTTTTTTTGCATTTGTTATCGATCATAAATGGTGCAGGTAGCATAATATGGAAGAATTGGGAACATGCATACGCTTTAAAAGAGATATTCTAAACTGAGTTACAGCTATGAACAGTAAGAAAAAAAGGAAGAACCATACTTGGTTGTTGCTGATGTGTGGCATCATGTTCATAACTGCGTAAACCACAATGGGAAACGAAATAGTTCCATCAACTTGAAACTTGCCTCATCTACTCTGGTAATCAATGAAGGTCGACGTGATTCTGGCTTCATTTATTGACTTTCAGCCAATTTGTTTTTATTCTTTTTATGCATACTTTAAGTTAATTGACTTTTATTAATTTATCCACTACTTTAAAAGGTTGAGTCTAACTGAAATTAAGTTACTCAAAAATTATTTACAAGCATTCAACGAAGATTTTATTGTTCTTCTAAAAGTTGATTCTGAAGTTAGCAAATAGATTTGTATTACAGCTTGGAAAAAAGGTAAAACTAAACCCATTAATCGGTTAAGTTAAGCCAAGACATGGTCAACCAATTTTATAAAGCATTCAACCCTTATTTAAATAAAAGAAACTGCAACAAATTGGGATATTAGTCTTTCTCCATTTGATCCATGATGCCATTCATATCAATATTTGTGGATAAAATTACAACGGGTAGCAAATGAATATTGTAAATGGATACCCGCAGGTAACAGATACATGTATTTTTTATACTCACATGTTAATAGGACGGGCAAGGGATCATAGTATCCGTACCCGCTATATTTTAATTTAAATTAAAAAAACACGATTAAAACATTAACCCATTGAAATTAAATGAGTTATATTTTATCAATTGGTTTTAAAAAATCTCTATTTCTTTGTAAACTGTCATTAAACACTATTTAAATAGGTTATTTGTACTTTGTTTGAAATTTATAAATGTTATGCATTGTATTTTTATTTGAATTCATTGTTAAAATATATTGTTAAATATTAATTTTTTGTTGTAAATACCCGTGGATATTTGTGGATGTTAAAAAAATATGCGAGTACCCACCTAATGGATACCCGCACAAATATGGATAAAGATACTGGGAGCTACTACCCATGTCCTACCCGTCCTGTCGACATCCCTAAATATGAGATTTAAGGAATGTAATCTATCAAAACCTTAAAAGAAAGACTCTTAAAAAGAAAAGTAAGTGAGGGAAGATAAGAAAAGTCACGTAGAGATAAAAGGATGAAAGAAGAAAATAAAATCTAAATTGATTATAAGAAAATAAAGATAATTAATCATTCTCTTTCTCGTAAACAAAATTATAATTTACTAAATAAAATTTTATAAGGTATAATTATTGATTTGATATCCCAACTTTTTGGTTAAGTTCAATTTGGTACCCATACTTTTGGTTTGTTCAATTTAGTACCCCAATTATCTAAAGAAATTCAATGTCACATGTCAATTTTTGGTTTTTTTGAATTTTTTTATATTTATTATTTATTATTTTATTTTTTACACGTGTCACTTCAGAGTTGTGTCACGTGTCAAAATTACTCAATTTGGTTCCTATATTTGTTTTTAGTTTCAATTTAGTCCTAATTTTTGTAAAAATGAAACAATATTGTCCCTCCTTAGATTGACACCCAATTTAATCTTTGTATACAACTTATGATAATATTCTTAATAAAATTGACGTTTTTATTAAATATTTGTAGCAATATTTTTAAATAAGTTTTTTTTAGTTTTATTATTAAACAAAGTTAAACACCAAACTTAATTTCAAAAATTAACAATTTTGTCATCATATATAAAGGCATCAAGTGTATCATATTATACAAATTTAGTGAAGATTAAAAATCAAATAACTTGTCACACATAAGTTTAGGAACTAAATCTCAAGTTCAAAACAAAACCAAAGTCTAATGTTGTGTATAAAATTTAAAGTTAATTTAAAATATTTATAAAAATATTTAATAAAAACCTTAATTTTAGTAAGAATATCACCATAAAATTTATAAAAAAATAAATTTAGTATCAATTTAAGGAAGGACAATATTATTTCATTTTTACAAAAAATGGGACTAAATTGAAACTAAAAACAAATATAGGGACCAAATTGAGTCACTTTGACACATAACACAACTATGAAGTGATACGTGTAAAAAATTAAAAAAAAATTCAAAATAAAATCAAAAAATTCAAAAAAACCAAAAATTGACATATGACGTTAACTTTAACACGGTTTGGTCAAATTAACGGTGAGAATCAAATTGAGTCATTTTTAAAAAAATAAGCACCAAATTAAGACAACAAAAAACTTAAAGACTAAACTGAAATTTCATAACAAATCAAGGAATCAAAAGAGTAATTTAACCTTACTTTTCATCCCAAAGATGTAGAGCGAGTTTTGCCACCTCACGATGTATGTCTAATATTTTTCTTAAAGATTATATTCCTATGTGTCTCGAAAAGTAAAACGATCAAAATTTAAATACAAAACAAAAAAAATAATATGATTAAAATTTTTAAACAAATAACGGCTTGTACATCATAAACTAATGAAATTCCTTGGACTTCAATTTCCAAAGTAAGATTTCATGATTTCTTCGACAATATTTTTCTGGTCAGTGTGAACTGATCAAAGTTATGGGTTTCAGAATAAAAAACTACAACTTCCAATAGTTGTTTGAGGATGCGCCCAAAGAAATAAGTTTACGCCAACAAATTCAAACTAACAATAATAAATGATGGAAAAAGGTTATTTGATATTATTTCACAACTTATGAATAATGTCAAATGATAATAAAAAAAAGTAATGTCAAAATATTAGTATTCGAGTTAAATACCAAATACATAATTTGGAAATACATGATGTATTTTACCGGAAAGCCAAAATACCAACATAAAACCAATGTCAGTATATAATATATTTTGAAATGCATAGTTTTTAATTCTTGCTTTAAACAAAAGTTTGAATTCAAGTCATACAAATGAAAATGTAATTAAAAAAAAGAAATCCCACTAAAAAGTAATTTAGTCAAGTTGTCACTAAAAATTGTACATTGTAGCTTCTCTGCAATTTTAAAATCTTCATAACTGGCTAACTTTGTTGTCTCGAAATTGTTTTCTCTCTTATGATACGATTCAATGCAAAATTCTACCGTTATCTTAACCAGTAGAATGTTCCCTCTGCACTTTTTGTGTTCTGCTACTTCATGTTTTGTAAATTTCAAGCTTGTGTGTGGTCTTCTTATTTCGGCCAAGACAAGAGTATACGACAACACATAACAGATATGTGTTAGCTTATTCCTTAACCAACTTTTGGTTTTAAATTTTGGGAATGTATCCTCACGTCTTTGCCTTTTCCATAAACCACAATTATTTTGAAAGAAAGGAAGGAACTAATAATTTACATTGCTTATTTTGACAACGATCATCATAAATTTTCTCATTTTGAGGTAAATAATGTAAAATAAGATATAGTCATTAATGTAGTCCCCACAATGGATGGATTAACGCGAGTGGTAAAGTTGATGTGTCACTATAATTAAACACTTAACAAGGTTGACCTATTATTGTGTTTCCACATAGCAGTGAAAATAAAGGCTTAGCCTTTTGAAGCTCTGTAAGGTACAACTTAGTCATTGAGCGAAAACATTCTGCATAGGTAATAGGTTTTTTCATGACAGGAATTTGTTTCTACTACCTCCATCACCAGTTTTATGCAGTCTTGATAGAATCCTTTCCACAGTTGAATTACAAGTGCCACATTCATGCAATATGTCTTTAATTTTTGTTAGTTAAGGTTATGTTAGTTTATTCGTACGAAGCACAAATATGGCAATTGTTTTATGAAGGGCTAATTGTTAACTGTGATAAAATAAAATGGACTTGTGAGGTATAAAGGAGAAGAATAAGATGAGCATGAAAGAAACTTTCGTTTATTTCGATAGTGTATAAATATAGTGTACGTTATACGTACTTGGTTCGTTAAATGAGCATTGCATTGCATGGTATATAGTATACATACTATTAAGAATATATTTTAACTCAAAAG
>Ga0209389_1000684_pt1 | contig 21086 bp, 5 predicted proteins | sample CowpearedBW_FD_187526 | JGI IMG/M metagenome (GOLD analysis project Ga0209389, IMG submission 187526) | Root nodule microbial communities of legume samples collected from California, USA - Cow pea red BW (SPAdes) (version 2) | ecosystem: Host-associated > Plants > Roots > Nodule | place: USA...
TGGTTGTAGGTCCAAATCTAGGCCCCCGGTGTCTGTATTGTTTGTTGAGTTTATTAAGATTGATATTTAAGGCTTATAAAGACCTCACTCCTTTCATATGTACCTGTTGCATGAGCAGAAGAGGAACCTGCTCAGTGAGAGTTGTTTAGGATATTATTGGTGAATTTTTTGAAGATTGACTCATGGATAATTTCTATTAATATCTTTAAGAGATATTAAAAATATAGATAAATCTTCTATTTTGATGTAGGACTCTTAATATTTTACAAATAGATATTTTTGTAATATTTCATGAACAATTACAGAGATGTAAATTATATATATGAATATGAAGTTATGTTATTATTAATGTTCTCTCAAGGATAATCTTATGGAAAAAAAAGAAAAATTAATTTCATATCTTTTTATCAAATAATAATTATTTAGTATAGTAGTCGGGGTGTCACAGTGTAGGTCTTGTGGGTGTTCAAGGTGTAAGTGATGTTGCATATTATAGGTGCAATGTGTACGCATTAAAGAATACATTATGCATAATTTAACTCCTATAATGTGATTGTGTATGCATAAAAGAACATGTTTTGTTTAATTCTTGTAATGTGAGTGTGAATGGAGAAAAGAATTTAACTCTTGCAATTTCATATTTTGGATGCTTAAATCACAACATTACAAGGCCAATGCATTTAGGCATAATTAAACATCATTCTCGCCTTTGAGGCATAATTAAATATTAATTCACAATATTGGTTCATTTAGACAAAAATTCAAGTTTCCCCATTACTGTGGTCTACAAAATTAAGTTTGGAAAATAATGGAAACAATAGTCTGTTATCCTGCAAAATCCTGCACAAAACCTAAAATTACTCTTTGAAGCACCATTATTCACCAATACTGACAGAGTTTGAGTAAGACTTTAAAGCACCATGCCTCCAAGTTGCATTCACACATAAAAAGTGTTCATGAATTTAAACAGTACATTACTTGTCCCAAAAAAATGCAGCATTCAGCATACATTAACAAAATACATGTCCCAAAAGCCTACCAACTACATTAACAAAATACATGTCCCAAACTTGCAGTTTAAAGAACTACATATAACCAAATTTACGTTTTCCACGCACGACCTCTTGTGGGTTGTAATTTATGCCTTATGATGGATGTGCCTCGTCTTAGGTTTGGAGGAGGCTGAATGGGAATTGGTTGAGGTGGTATGGATGTTTGAGAAGCCTATGTAGTCTAAACTGGTGTTGGTTGTGATCCATTGTCAGATTTAGTTGTTTACTGTGTTGTTCTAATGGATGATGGACCATTCATCTCACTTTATGTAGGTGTTGGTGTCACTGAAGTATTCGGTTGAACCACTTGAGAAGGTGGTGCTGACTTAGGAAGTTGAAGGCATCGTTTTCATTTGTGACCCAATTCCTTACAAATTCCACATTTCTTGCGCATACCACATTTACTTAACTCTTTATGATTCTTCTTTATCTCCCATGCTTCAAGTCTTCTATTCTTCTTTGGTATGTCAGGTAATGCCCTTTTATTTGGAGGCAATACGTTAGCAAAACCAGTTTCTACCCACATATGCATACCATTAACAGGGTAGATTGATGGAGGAGTAAATTTCCTCATATGTTGATTTCCTGAAGTACACAGGGATGTAGTCTGTACAATCCAAGTTAAGAAACTTCATGGTTGCTACTGCATGTGAATACAGTATCCCAGTCCCCATTTCCTGCAACTGCATTCACCATTATCTATGTTGACAACAAATTTCTCTCTAATGCATGATGTGTGCCTCACTTCAAAGATCTTATTTGCGGACCAGCTGTCATATGTGGTGAAGGTATAATTAATCACCTAGTATGTTAGCAATAATGGAATAATTTTAATGATTATTGAAGTACCTTGGAAGCCAATGTCGTGAATTTCCAGCTTCTTTAAATCTAGCCAATAGTCTTGAACAAATATAACCTTCATATGTACTTATCTTCAATCTATTCTTAGCCTAGCTTTGCATGACATAAGTTCGAATTTCCTCAAGCATTGTTATTATGGGCTTACTCCTTGATGTCACAATAAGACTATTGAATGCGTCACTCGTGTTATTCACCATTATGTCACACAAAGCTGTTTGAGTAAACCTTGATCTTGACCAATACCTGTTCAAAGAAATTGACATGTATTTATCAAAATATAATGTGGCAGCACGAAATTTAACTTAGAAAATATAACAACAATTGAAACTTACCTTAGGGCGATTTGAATAAGATATTTGAATGCTTCATCATTTATGTCTTTTATCTTCATCATTTCTCTTTCCCATGCTTGTGAGTAAGGGCATTTAGCTGCCTTCCACATCAACCGCATCAAATATGCACTAGGAAATCTCTTCATAAAGTTAGCATATAGATGGCGAACACAAAATATGTGACTAGCTCCAGGAAGAAGTGTCTATATAGCTTGCACGAGACCCTATACAAGAACTAGTACATTAGTGAATGTCATTCATGGTTATAAACAAATTTAAATGGTTTGAAAAGAAGGTACCTTTTGCTAGTCTGAGATGAATGTACACAAACTAAGAATCTGTGGTCCACTAAGATCATCAATCAACAAATCCATGAACCAAATCCAGGTTTCATTGCTTTCTACTTCAATGAAAGCCCATGCTATTGGCATTATCTGGTCATTAGCATCCCTTCCAATGGCTACCAACAATTCACCTCCATATTTACCTTTCAGAAAACATCCATCTAGTCCAATGATAGGACGACAAGAGTTGATACTGTCTTTGCATGCCTTCAAACAGATGTACAATCTCATGAATATAGGTTGTCCATTATTTTCTTCAACCTTAACCTTGGCGGTGGATCCTGGATTTGATCTTATGATCTCATGTGCATAGTCATAAATCCTTTTAAATTGTTCTTTCCATGAACCATCAATATGTTCAGCTGTTAATGCTTTTGCCTTCCTAACTATATTATTAGACACTTCTACATTCCACTTCCTAACATTATTGCGTATATCAACTGGTTTCATATTTGGATTTTCAATTATTGAGTTTTCAATCTTCCCATTTAACCATTTAGAAGTGATTAAACCAACATTGAATTCTTTGTTGCGTTTGTGGTTATTGTCACTTTTCCATAATTGCCATGTCTTAATTGGGCCATATACCCACAATAAGCAAACCAATTACATTTTCCTTTTGCTCCAAAGCATTTCACATTAACCCTTTTCCTATCATTTTTCGTGATCTTCAATCTTTTTCCACTATGCACGCCATATGTTATAATTGCATTTATAAATTCAACCTTGTTTTCAAAACATGTCCCAACCTCCCATTCATAATCAGCCATAATTTTTGGCATGCTAAAGGTTGGAAAATGTCCATAACTTTGTCTATCGTCTTCTGAATCACTATCACACACACTGTCTAACTCTTCTGACTCCCATTCACCACCAAACCAACCTGAATCATCATGACTAACTTCCTCATCCTCTTCATCCATTACTTCTCTGTCAAAACCAACATTGGCTTTCCCTTTTTTTCTCTTTCGGGAGGCACTCCCACAAGGCACTCTAACATCATCATCATGATCTTCATCATGGACTTCCACCTCCACACTACCTTCCATATTACCATGAACATCTTCAACAACCTCAACCTCAACCTCAACCTGACTGACACCCTGAACCCCACATTCACCCTCAACCTGACTCTGAACTTGACCCTCACCCTCAACCACAATAGCAACCTCACCCTCAACCTCAACAACAACTCTAGCCTCAACCACACCCTCAACCTCAGCAGCAACTCCACCCTCAACCCCACCCTCAACCTTAGCAGTAACCCCATCATCAACCTCACCCTCAACCTCAGCAGTAACCCCATCATCAACCTCACCCTCAACCTCAACAGTAACCCCACCCTTACCTTGACCTTCCCCCTCACAGTTCTCCTGATATTTCGTCAAATACTCCAACATTTCAACAATCTCAACTTTAGATATTGTGTGTACAACAAATAAATGGATTTGACCCCATCGCTTGCCAATATGGACCATGTCCATTGCACCAATATCATCACATAAGAGGTGGAACTTTTTACTCAAAAAAGAACCCAGACCTATAGCATACCACAATTCCTTAATATCCATATATCCTATTTGTTTAACTATATCTACTATCTCAAAGTAACTCCATCTATTTGGGTCACAAGACCAGGTACTTGTATCCCCAATATATTCCAATGCCCCATTATTAATAAAATGGCCATCATGGTGGACCACCATTTCAAATAAATCGTTTGACATTTCAACCTATATATACAGAAACAATATATACACTGTCAAATATAAATGCCCACAAAATCAAGACATATTACAACCCATGCCCCCAAAATCAATCAGACAAAACATATAAATAGGGGACCACAATTAAACCAAATAGAAGTGTGTGGTGGGCGTTTAAACAATAATACAATCCATTACCCACAATTTGACAAAGCACGAATAAACAAAACACATGGACATTGACATAACAGTATGTAACACACATATCAAGAAGGAGAACCCCTAAATAGAAACACAAAATCAAACAATAAAAAACTAAAAGCGCACCTTTAACCACCAATGCACAGAACCTTCGAAATTATAACGAGGCAATATCGTGAAGAAATCCTCGAGGAAGAAACCCAATCTCTACAATCACTATCACATGAGCAAATTAGAGACCACATAATGTCGACGACCAAATTACAATGAAAAAACAAAGAACATGAGACGAAATCAACGCACTTTCCACCATGGACGACACAAAATCTTCATGAAAGAAAAAAACCCTAAGTTTTCTTCTTCTTCCACTATGGACGATGCTTTCTTTGATAACTTTTTTACTTTAACCGAAAACAATTTCCCAATTACTTTCCCATTCAATTAAATATTGGTTTTCTAAGTTGTATTAAAATGTGCCACATATACAATCCTATTCATTATTCTGTTAGTTGCTTTAACAACGTCAGTAATTTAGACTAAAACGAATTTTTTGAAAAAAATTAAAAGACTAAATTGGACAATTGAAAACTTAGGGATCCTTTTTAGAATTCCACATGTTACATGATTATAATATTATTAAAATTAATCATCTTTTATTACTATTTTTATATAAAGGTTAAATTACTCTTTTGGTCTCTCTATTTGTCATGAAATTTCATTATGGTTATCAAGTTTTTCATTGTCTCAATTTGATCCTCATTTTCTTAAAAATGACTCAATTTGGTCATCACCGTTAACTTTGACCAAACGGTGTTAAAGTCAACGTCACATGTCAATTTCTGTTTTTTTTTCAATTTTTTTTTTATTTTTTTTTTATTTTTGACACGTGTCACTTCACAGTTGTGTCACGTGTCAAAGTGACTCAATTTGGTCCCTATATTTGTTTTTAGTTTCAATTTAGTCACAATTTTTGTAAAAATGAAACAATATTGTCCTTCCTTAAATTGTCACTAAATTTACTTTTTTATAAATTTTATGGTGATATTCTTACAAAAATTAATGTTTTTATTAAATATTTCTATAAATATTTTAAATTAACTTTAAATTCTACATAAAACATTAGACTTTGATTTTGTTTTGGATTTGAAATTTAGTTCCTAAACTCATGTGTGACAAGTTATTTGATTTTTAATTTTTACTAAGTTTGTATAATATGATACACTTGATGTCTTTATATATGATGACAAAATTATTAACTTTTGAAATTAAGTTTGGGGTTTAACTTTGTTTAATAATAAAACTAAAAAAAAACTTATTTAAAAATATTTCTACAAATATTTAATAAAAATGTCAATTTTATTAAGAATATCATCATAAGTTGTATACGAAGATTAAATTGAGTCTCAATCTACGGAGGACAATATTGCTTCATTTTTACAAAAATGGGACTAAATTGAAACTAAAAACAAATATAGGGACCAAATTGAGTCACTTTGACACGTGGTACAACTGTGAAGTGACACGTGTCAAAAATTAAAAAAAAATTCAAAAAAAATTCAAAAATTCAAAAATATTAAAAAAATTCAAAAAATATTAAAAAATTAAAAAAAAAAACCAGAAATTGACACGTGGCGTTGACTTACCACCGTCTGGTCAAAGTTAACGGTGAGGACCAAATTGAGTCATTTTTAAGAAAATGAGGATCAAATTGAGACAACGAAAAACTTGAGGACCAAAATAAAATTTCATGACAAATAGAGGGACAAAAAAGTAATTTAACCTATATCTTTCCAACAATTATAAGAAATTCAACTTTTAGAGCACTAAATATAACTTATGCAAGATTGAAATGTTAAAGTGAGTTTGATTACGAAAATTAAAGAAAGAAGTCTACAATTAAAGCAAGTAAACCCACCAAAATAAATGAAACTCCAACTATGAAGAAATAAGATTTTAAAAGAAAACTATAATATATCAATTTTATTATATAATTATAAATTTATTATTTTATACGCAAAGAACAATTAGCCACAAAACATATTAAAATTTATAAAGGAAATTATTTTATATTATTTTTACATTTTGTAAAAAATAAAATAATATTTTTTAATATTACATATAATTTTAATTTGTTTTAATCAGTAATTCTTAATAATTCTAGGAATAAAGCTTACTGGAATGGAAGAACATATATAGAAAGGTACCCTTACAGAAGAAAAGGTTACAGAGGCTTTATTGAAAGAGTTAAAATAAATGATATCGAATGGCCAAGAGTTTCTTTTCAAATATAACTAACTATTCAAAATTCTATACAACTCTTATATTTTTTAGTGTAACATCCCAATTAAATAGATAAATCCAATTTAATAAAACGCCACATACTTAAATATCCAGAGAGCACGAAAATTTGGATATGAAGGTACACAGTACCCCAAACCTGATCATAACAAAAGAAAAGGGACACCACACTGCCTAACTTAAATACAATAGTTCTAAAGGTGGTACAAGGTCCTGTCCAGGAGAAGAGAATCATAAACTATTAAATCTCCTTCAGTTGTAGGCTCCATAGTGAGCCCAATACCCATCCATAACCATCAAGCTGCAACATCTCTACTATCATTACCACTGCCAGGGGTTCTCACATATGCTCACATCAATAAAATTGATGATCATCGCAATGGAGAAAGCCACACACAACATACAAGCAAACTAAATGGTAAGCTAGTGTAAAAGATCCTTATATCATAACACTCAACATGTAAGTTCAAAAATCAAACATAAATAACAGACATCCACACATGTTATACCCAAACCACTTGAGACTCTTAGACTTGACTATTCGGATACGTACAATGAGGCACCACCACCAGACTGTGGAATTACGTCCTAGCGGTGAGGCACCACCACGAGGCCTTCGTGGAATTACGTCCTGGCCTTCAGGCACCACCACAATACCTTCGTGGAATTATGTCCATACATGAGGCACCACCATGAACTCTCACCCCGGGTTCATGGAATTAAGTCCAATAGATGAGGCACCACCATTGACTCCCACTAAGAGGGTCCATGGAATTACGTCCATATGATGAGGCAGCACCATAAGCGCCCACTATGAGAGTCATGGAATTACGTCCTACACATAACTTGTCCATGTTTCACCAAATCAATCATAGAGTTTTCATGCATATCAATCTCATGCTAATATATATAAATAACCAACTATCCAAACATATATTATACCAAACACATCGACTTCCAACCCCAATTATATCATATAGAGTGTATATGGCCTCATAACTTCAACGGTTTAAAGCACACCTCATCCAATCACATGAAACACACACATACACATTTAACCTTGTCAATCTCGCTCAAGCTATAGAGCTCTCGCTCAGGCAAGAGGAACCCCTCACTCAAGCTACCTGCTCTCGCTTGGGCGAGACTGCGAACAAAGGGCAAGTCGAGGCCTCGCTCAAGCTAGCCTAACTTGCTCAGGCGAGACTACTCTCGCTTAGGCGAGTGGACTTCGTCTAGGCGATCCCTCGAATCAAAGAGAATGGTGGTTAAAGTTGTTCTCGCTCAAGCGAGAGCTACTCGCTTAGGCGAAAGCTTTTCATTTTGAGCGACCAATAGCTCGCCTGGGCGAGATCAGCAGAACCTCCCATACTCTTACGCGTGCCAAGCCAGAAAAATCATCCAAACAACACCAGCAATGCATTTTCATACCACAGACATCGTGAATCAAGTCTCCATAACATAAACAGACCAACCATGCGAAAATGACTTAAAATAATGAAATCCTAGCTTCCCTTACCTAGAATTAGCTAGAAAAAGGGACTCCGACACCCAACAGTTGAGCATAGTAGCTCTAAGAGCAGGTTCAAGAGCTGAAACAGTAGAACAATTTTAAAATGAGCTCACCATAACAAAACCCTAGTTGGAAAATCGTGGAAGAGAAGACTGAATGGAAGAGTACAAGTTGAAAATGACTTATGTGGAGTAAGAGGATGAGTTTGAGCTAACTTGACAAAAACTCAGAGCTAAACCCTAGCAGAGCCTTCTGCAAGGAGAAAATAGTGTTTGAGAAAGGGAATGCTTGCAAATGAGTGCAGAATGGAGAACCTTGGCTGCTTTAGGAGCCTTGACACCCTATAGGCCAACCTTTAGGCCCATCTGCTTAGGATAGGCCCTTAAAATGAGACAGGAAAAATAACAAGTCTTACATATTTAGAACATTGACTACTTCCTTTAGCTAGCTCTATTATTTCTTCTACAAATAGTTAAGTAAATTATTTTTCTATACCATTTCTTACTTACGTTTCTTTAGTCAGTTTTATATTTTCTATCAAATAATTAAGTACAATTATTGTCTTATACCATGTATGTGAAGTAGGATCAAAAGGCCTAAAAAAATTAACTCACCAAATCTTATGAAATATATGTTAATCAAGTTGTACGTCGTTTTTTAATTAGAAGTGTCGTGCATTTAAAAGGAAAACACCACCAATTTCAGTAATGTATTCACGAGGTACCAAAGTTTCATTTTAACATTTTTTTCCAATCACATAATATTAACTGGAAATGTTTTTCTAAAAAAATCGTAAAAAGGTGGAGAAAAAATTTAGTAAAATTTTATAGCACACTGCACAACCCTTAAATTTAGGGTAGGTTTAATGACTTATACAGCATAACTCTTCTCAAACCTAATTTGACTTATTATACCACGTTCTAAATGTACTGTTACTACATGCAGTGTCCTTTCTTTTTAATGCCATATGTTAATTTTAAGGGATACAATTTTATTACAGTTAACAATTAAATATAAATTTAGTAAATAAATAATTATACTTTATTTATAATTTAATAAAAAAATTTAAAATACAAAATGCAAATATGACCGTTGTCGTCATTTTAAATTTTAATTATTTTCACCTCCAACCGCACTAAATAAGAAGATAACCCAGACAAATTGTGTTGAATCACTAATTCATATCATTAGACAAGTAATTGAGATTAAAATGGACTTTTATTAATCTGTAAACAAAAATAAACTTTGTAATCTTTAACAATTTCAGATTAGAAATAAGAAGGTATATGTATATGAGGTGCTTAGCAAAAAAGATATTGAATTTAATGAGAGTTTGTCAAACAACCCTGCGACCACCCCCAGGTCACTACCATTAATCACGCTCTGATCACAGAACAGATCCTATTCAAGTAAGGTCGTGACCAGATCAATTGTGAAAATTTCAGCTCGATCTGACGGTTAATGAAGCAGGAAATTGATCTAGTGTACTTAACTAATTGTGCACCTTCCATTTACTATTTCTGATTCGAAATGGTTTTCAGAGAATTCAAAATTGATACCCAATCACTCAAGACACAAATCCAAACATTTCCCCAAATCAAGACGAAACATAGATCAAAATCAAACAGTTCAACATACAACTCATCAATTCAACAAATCATATTAAATAATTCAACACACGACTCATCAATTCAAGAAACCATATCAAACATTTCCACATACAATTCATCAATTCAATAAACCACATCACAATTAATTGTCAAGATGGTCAATTCAACAGAAAATTAGTTTCTCTTATCGGTCAAAGCGGATCCACAAACCCAAACAACTCTAAGAACAACAAAACACATCTAACTCCACAGGATGATCTACCTACACATAGAAACAGTACAAGAACGATCAGGACATATTGTTATGATCAGTAATCAGAATAATCAGAAGAGACTCATATAGAAGATGAAAGCATCACATGCAAGTAGAAAAAGCCTCACAAGCAACAAAAACAAAAGCAGACCAAGAAAATGGTTGAAACTTAACTTATGTGAACGAAGAAACTGATCGGTCCAAATTGAAGAGCTCATCGCGAAGATCACTTCTACGGTCTCAGATCTTCAATTAGGCAAATAGGTGAGGAGAACCCTTAGAAAGAAGTCATAAAACTCTAGAAAAGTGATTTCTAGAGAGAATTTTTTTTAAACATAATGAAACTCGTTTATAACAATTTTTGTTATACTAAAACCTTTTAATATTAAAATAATCGAGTCTCACTGTTTTTAAACCAATGTAACACCCAAAATTTCAGCTCAAAAACTTTAAGTCATTACTTAATAAAATCAATACTCAAAATGCCATACATGTCTATATAGAATAAGTTTAAAGACTATTACAATCCTTTAACATTGTATTTCAAAATGACTTTTCCTAAGCATCCCAAAGTACTTCAAAATATCATAAGTATGTTTGATATAGTTTTTTCAAAAGAAAAACAAATACTTCATCTTTTGAACTAATCATTATTTTAAACTATCAGTGACTGGCTCTAGCTCTTGAGCTATTGACCCCATCTGTTCTTATCTCTGCTCACGTATTTACACACGATCATCACAAAAAAGAGAGAAAGAAAACTAGCAACACAAGGAAAGAAAAGAAAAAGGGTAAGCTAATGCATTTAAAAGAAGAGGAAAAAAACATTAATTGGATAAAACAAAATAACATACAAAAATATTAAATATTTTATAGTGACAACACCCAAAAACAAACTCAGTGGTTTACAATTAGGCTTTTACAGAAATTACTACTTGTAAGAACCTAGAAAATAGTGGTAGTATTTTAGATAATGAGATCTTATTATTATTATTTTAATAATAAAAAGCTTATATGTAAATAGGAATTTCATAAAAGGATTTCATTACCTCAAAACACTCTATCTCTCTAGAAAACCTTTTCTAGGAGCTCTCTCCCTTCTTTCTACCATATCTCATCATATTTTCATTTGTTTGACGATCAAAGACTACTAGAGAGATCCCTACGACGTACTCTCTGATTCTGTCTAATCAGTTTCCTCCACAAAGTAAGTTGATTTTCTGCCCTTTTCTCTGTTAATTCTTCTTAGGGATACATGTGATGATTGAGGAGTCACAAGTGAATTTTGATCGTTCCTTATGAGTCTCTACCGATCAATGGTTCTATTTTTGTGTCCTAATCATGTTTGTGTTGTTTTTAGGTTGAGTTATACGTTCGACAACTAAAAAGGGGGGTTTTTCATTCTTTTACAACTTTAGAATTTTCATAATTATGCATAATTATGATATATAGAATTATACATCGTTGGGCGAGTTGGATTCACTAGGCGAGCAACAAAACCAGGAGATACCTTATTCAAGAGTCGCTGGGCGAACAAGAGCTCACTATGCAAATTATGGAGTAAGGGTTCCCTATTTTGAGGGTCGCTGGACGAGTCCCACTAGCTGGGCGAATTATGGGTGAATTCCCTGGAATCTCGGTGATAAACTCGTTGGGCGATCAATGTCTCGTTTGTCAAGAGTGTACCTCTCGCCCAACAAGGAGATGTGCTCGCTGAGAGAGTGGATCAAGACTTGGATCCAAGGTTCCTCTTTCATTCTAGAGTATGTGGTTTGTTTAAATTTGATATTCAATACTAATTGAAATACTGTATATCTGTGTATGCATCTGCAAGTGTGGTGTGAGAGATGATTTCTAGAATTTCAAGGGAAGTTCTAAGCAATGGTAATTTAGTGTATGCAACGACATAAGGATTCATTATTGGTTGGTATCCTTTCTCTAATAACTACTCATACTCAAGCAGAGTAGAGTAAGTTATGTAGTGAAGAGAAGAAGGAGATCCTAGCCACTGTACTCGATCAAGTCCTAGGCGTGAAAGGGATTTACCTTGTGAGTGGTTGGGTGATAACCCCTTGACGCCAAACTTTACAGAGTTTGGGAACCACACACAGGTGCAGGCCGCTAGGGGATTCGATGTCCATTGCATGTATTCCGATAATGGAGTCAGTGTCATGTGTTGTTATGATAGAATTAGTTTATAATGTAATTTGATTTTTTATGAAGTTTATGACCTGATTTTGGTTTACCAAAATAACTCTTTTTCATATTAGCTTACCCTATGTTTTTTGTGTTGTTATGTTTGTTTACTTCTTTTGAAATGATCACTAAAATGTGAGCATAGTGGATTTCAGGTGAGGATACTCCCATTTTGGGAAATAGTGGAGCTTTGGATAGGATTCTGACATGTTGTTTGGTAGTTTTGTTTTAAGAGATAGCATACTCTTAAACAACTTCAACTTTAGTCTTTATATAATTATATTGCTATGATTGTGGGATGACTATACTAATATTTTTATATCAGTCTTTCACTATCTGCTTTGGTCTATCATCATATATAATACTTTATTTAGTATTTTAAAACTATTAAATGGGATGTTACACTACTAAAGTTTCACTCATCATTACAAAAAACTAGCACATCCAACTCCTATCACAATTCTACTCACACACGTTACTTCCGGAAGATTAATGTACTGAACGAACTCGTGAGACATTGCACTTGTCATACTTACTCACGAGTCACTCAAAAGCTACCAAGGAATTAAGATGAAACAAAATCTAAATTAACAAGTCATGACAAGGTTAACTTCACTAGCTTTTTAAGTATGATCATATTTCATATCATATTGTCTGTCATGTATTAAACATGATAATTTATTAGTATAGATTTTGTTGTGTCATTCCTTTTCTTTACCTTTTTAGTCCATCTTTTATCAATTTAAATGTATTCATAAAGGTTTTACACATGTAAAATCGTAATTTTATAAATATTTAAGTTATTCATACGGTTAAATATAGAAAATGAGTAAAATAAATAAATGAGATTCAGTTAGATTGTTAATCTAGATGATGAAATCTTTAACATTTCATAAATAAGTTAATAATCACTTCATAAAATAAATAAATAAAATATTTACATAATTAAAAATAAATTAAATAAAACAAATATATAAATATAAAAGATAAATAAAATATTGTAACTATAAATAATAAAAATAATATTTAAAAAAAAATATAAGTAAATAAAATAATATATAATTTAAAATAAATAAAAATTAAATAATGCAACATGAGTTTTCCAATATTAATGTAAGAATAGTTTAACCTCACTCCATATCTTATAAGGAAAAGTTAAATAAGTAACACTTTAAAAATTCATTTAAATAATTAAAATTTGGATTTCTTTATCCATATTTTCTTTTTTTCTTTTGTCATTTTTTTTTCTTATTTGACGTTATCTTTGCTTTCATGATTAAACTTACTTTAAATTTTTATCTCTGATTTTTTTTATTCATTTTTACTAATCAAAATCTTTTAAATATATATATATATATATATATATATATATATATATATATATATATATATATTTAAACAAAAGTTTTTTGAATGCATGTTAAAAAATTCAATTTTAAATCTATAAATAAAATTTATAACACTTATATTCTAATTTATAAAATTAGATTTATATCCATAATTTCTATATATAAATACCAAAATAATGAAACAAATTAAAGTTATATACCAATTTATAAAATTAGATTTATATCCATAATTTTTATATATAAATACCAAAATAATGAAACAAATTAAAGTTTAGAGAAATAATAGTATTTTTAAAATGAAACCTCTATAAACATCTTTTCTACTTATAAACTTTGTTTAATAATGATATATTTAAATTTCATTTTAGATAGATCACCTCGACAATTCTCTAAATTCTTACATTTTTTAATCAATCTCACTAATATCGATAACAAAAACAAAAAAAGAAAAAGTAAAATAAAAAGAAAGTTTTATTTCTCGATTTTGAAAGAACGAAGTTACATATTTCCAAGAATAAGTAAAATTTCTTAAATAAAATATTTTTTAAAATAACATTTTCTGTAAAAAGGGTTTTCATAATGAGACGACAATATAATATTGATAAACGAATAAATAAGATTTCATTTAGTTCAAAAGTAACTAGAATAGTTTATTTTTCATCTTAACCTTCCATTTTACTATAAATTGAATTAAATAATGAATTCATTTAATGTTTTCTCAAAAATATCCTTAATATTTCATTGCAAATTCTCGATCTTTTAGTTTATTAATATATATCTAATAATTATTTTTATAAAGACAAAATAGTAGACCCAAAATGTTTCTAATTCAAAACCAGACGTTCCACACAAAAATTTGGTTACTTTATCTGATTAAAAGTATTATTCATATATTAATTAGTTTTTAAATAATCTAAAATTGAAATTGTAAAATAAACATTGAACGTTTTAGAGGAGATGAGAAAGTAAATGAAGTTATGAAAAAAATTCGTATAATGAAAAGGAGAAAATGTAAAAAAGAATTTGAGTGGGAGTCTGTCAGACAACCCTGTAACCATCCCAGGTCTAATGACTGGGAACGATCCTCTACAGCCAAAGATGAGCCCAGTCCAGAGAATAAGCCCATCCAACCATTAATCACGCTCTGATCACAGGGTCATAGTTCATCCACCAGACTTCAGTTCCTGTCTCCTTAGAACTTAAGGATACAGAGGTACGAGCCTATAGAACAGATCCTGTTCAAGTAAGGTCGTGACTAGATGTATGAAGTCCGGCTTTATAAACATGTTCACTTTCCAAAACTCTTTCGATATGGGACTATAGTACCTGTTGGGACTTGCAATCTGAAGATGCTTTGGATGAGGTTATTTATTTTGATTGTGAAAAGTTGAAAGGAAATATGTTGGAAAGGAGATGGATTTATTTGTTGCATCTGGCGCCAGACGTGATGTTGAAACTACATCCATTATTTGTTCAAACATACCATTGAATAGAGACAGGAATTCCCTGTAAAATGAAGAAAATAAAAACAAACCTGAACTGAAACTTCATAAAAGGAACTCGGAAGAAAGAAGAAAATAAAAACAAACCTGAACTGAAACTTCATAAAAGGAACTCGGAAGAAAGAAAAAAAAATTTGGACCATTTCTCGATTTGTGCGTGTCATCCTTGCGCAGGGGCCATGCTAATCTTCTCTGTATTGTTCCGTTATAAAGATTGAGCTTTTGCAGTAATTATACGGTGTGGGACTCTAACGGGGCAGTAAGTGAAAGGAAATCAGTGTAGAGGAAGACGTAAAGGATTGAGTGCAGAGAGAGATATTCTTTAATGTATTTTTGGAACACAACAATAAGTTAAAACAAGATTTCACTGTAAACACTACTAACTTAGCTGCCTCATCATTACTCTCTGTCTTTTCCTTTTCATTTCACATTCTTTTATTTACTTACTCTTAATTACTTTTTCTCTTTGTATATGTATTAAAACATATTTTTTTATTTTTTCAGATGTTAATTACAAGAAGATGATGGTTAAAGCATCGCAGACTAAATAAAGTGAAAAGATAGAATTGTGAAGTTTGAAGAAAAGGTCACAGAGGACAGTAATCAATAGGTCTATGGACAGTAATCAATACGTCAAAATCAATTTTTACATTTATATTTAAATTTTAAATAAACATACTTCATCAATATAATTTTAATTCATAAAATTTTATTTATTTAATTTTAATCTTAAAATATAAATATAAACATTTTAATATAAATTAAAAATATTTAATAGAAAATGTATAACTTCGTCAGTTATTTTAATTCAAAATTACATTTTATTTTGCTGTGCGGGAGTCAACTGTCATTTTAAGGCTTCAAATATAATTTACTAAATGTAATAAAGTTTCTCAACTCCACAGTTCGACCTAAATTTTAGATTGTTAAAAAATTAATTAAAATATAAATAAATCCTATAGAAGTTAATACTTTTAATAAAATAAGACCATTTTTTACTGTGAATGTGTATTTTTTAATTGAGAACAGTTCCATTCTACTGTATTATGTTTTATATCCAAATAACTTTTAAATAAATATTAATGAAGAGAAAAGAAAAAATATTATAAAAAACCTATTATAGACCTATGCATGTGTTTTTACATTTTTTTATTTTTATGATAATAAAAAATAATAAAATTATTATTTTTATTACGATTATTATGATCTTTAAATTATTATTTTTTAATTTTAATATAGATAAATTTTATTTATTTCAAAATAAAATAGACGAGAAAGAATTAAATGTATTTATTTGACGTCTCTCCCTCTATTTTATTTTTTCATTTACTAATATGTTTATAAAAGTTTAGCATAAAATTCTACAAATAATATATATTTTTATATTTTATAGTACTGCATGCGTTTTATATTTACACTATTTAGTACATATTATATTTTTTATATTAAAAAAAAAGTATTATTTAACTACATTTTTTTTCCTATATACTAGCTTCTAAACATTTGTAGGAAAGAGGTTATGGATAAATTTTTTTTGGATTATTGGGGATAGATAAAAAGTGACTCCAATTTATTCTTCAAGGATAATCGATGCATTTGGTATAATATCCCGGTCGGATATTACTAATTTAAATAAAATAAAGTAAATTGATATTAAATATGTTATTATTTTTCAAAGTTCTTTTCCAAAACGCAGAAAATTAAAACCCTAATAAAATGTCTCGAAATTCAAAACCATAAAATAAACTCCAAATTTACATAATTCAAAATTGATTAACTAAATGTTTACAAAATAGTTAAATATAGTTTATAAAACTTTCCAAGTTTTCCCCTTTCCGACTCTAAGCGTCACTAGCTCCACCTAAAACAACACACATAGAAAGGGTGAGCTCATGTAACAATATAAACGTATAATTTAATAAATAGAGTTCACCCCCAAATTACTTTATTTCAGCCAATGCTTAAAAAAAGAAACCTTACTGCTCTAAGGTTTCCAACCTACAATTTCTTGACCATAGACCCAGGATATATATGTTTCCACGAACCTGTCCGCTCGTGGTCCCGCTCTACGAACCTCCCCGCTCGTAGTCCACCTCCTCGCCCGTAGTCCAACACACGTGATCCCACAACTACGAATCTCCCCGCTCGCAGCAACCCTCAAGTGTGAGCACGGAACATACGAACCTCCTCGCTCGTATCCTCACACGAGAGCATCATAATATGAACCTCCCCGCTCATATTATCACGTGCTCACCACTAGCCATGAACATACCCTCTCTTGACACAATCAAACACCTCCTAGTCCAAGTCCACATCGCAACACATTAAAACGAAATTAAGAAAAACACAATGCCCTATACAAGATACACACTTAAGTTGGTCTTAGGGATTCCAATGCTTGCACGAACCTGCTTGCTCGTGGTCCAACTCTACGGACCTCCCCGTCTGTAGTTCAACACGCATGATGCATCCAGCTACGAACCTCCTTGCTCGCAGCAACTCTCAAGTGTGAGCACGGAGGTTTATCATACCTCCAACTAGAATAATCAAATCTTTTTATCATAAGTTTTATTTTGATATGAAATCATATAATTGTATAAATAAATAAATGAGATCAGTGCATAACTAAAAATAAGTATTATAAATAAATAGGACCAGTATGTGATTGATATAAATATAAATAAATAAATAAAAGTACATATAAATTGAATAAATAGGACCAATGCACATTTGAAGATGAATATAAATAAATAAATAAGAGCGGGAACTAAATATAAATTAGAATGATATTAGGGACACCTCACTTAAGGTAAATATAGAAATAAAAATAATTATGAAAAACTAATAAAATTAAAAACATAAAATGATAGATGTATTCTCCCCTTACTTTAATTACTTAAGAATGATTTTTCTTTAAAAAATAAAAATAAACGATTCTACAAAATATTTTATTTTACATCCAACAAGGATTAACCTCACTCTTACGTACATGAAGGACCACATAGTTCTAAATCAGAACAACGCTATTTAAGTGAAAATAACTGACTATAAATATAAATTAAGATAAGTGCATAACAAGAGATAAATATAAATCAATCGAGTATGTAATTGAAGATAAATAAAAATTAGAATTATTTTAACTACTATAAATTTATAAAAATAATTATAAATAAATAATAAAATAAAAAATAAAATAATGTATCTAGTTCCCGTACCTTAGTTATTATGGAAGATAAACCAATGTTGATTGAGATTTTGATGGTATATTTTGTTTTCTTCGTTGCTATTTTGCACTCACACCACCTATCATTTCTCTTTCTTTCTTTTCTTATACGAGATGAACTTACCGCACCAAATATCTCTTGTTTTTTTTTTTTACTTTCTATCTCTTTTCACATTTTTATTCCATTCACCTCTCTCACACCTTATCTATAACGATTAGCGTGATCATTACTTTTAGTTTAAATTTAACTATATTTTGATAACACTATTTCTTTAAGTTAGTTTTTGACATTTGGTTCTAGATTTGTTTTAGAGATAAGGTTTGTAGTTTTCTATGTGCAATCTTATCTCACTTCCTTTTTCTTTTATAATTTATATAAATTAATAAATATGTTAAAATAAATTTGTAGTATATGTATACAATATTATTAATTTATGTTTCTTATACATTGAATTCTTTTATAACAATCGAAACTATATGTTATTATTTGAAGTTGTTAGGCTTTAATTTAAAATATATTACTTTTGTAATACTTATATTAAATAACTGATACATAATAGCTGTATCACACCTAGCCAACTCAACCAAATAGTAATAAAACGACACATATATGCCAAAGCAGTCAAGTAGTCAACCTAAGTTGAGTTGGCCTGAGCCTTACCGGCTTAAACCGGTAACCTTAACGACTAGAGGGACAACCTGCACAAGACGACACATGACCAACGTAAACAGCCAAGGAAAGTAGTCGGCCTAGGCCGGTTACTCCAATATACGTAAATCCAAGCCCTCCTATTGGTTCAATGAGTCCTCCTAAGGGCCTGGGTTAGGGCCCAGACCCACTTACAGCCCAAACTAAATCCCAACCCAAGGTCCGACCCATGGCATAATCAAACATAATTAATGCTCTATAAATACACATGGACCCCAATAATTAAAGGTACACATTCATTACTTCATTAATCACTGATTTGACTTTTTAAGAGCTTTGACTTACTTGAATTTCGAAGTCCCTTCTGCAGGTAACCCCTCCTGGGTTCAAGCTGACATGTATCAACCAGGAAGAAGCCAACTAAGAAGATAGCGGACTACATAGGTAAGGTGACGCTTGTGCCTAACTTATCTTATTTGTTCTCTGCAAGAACAATAACTAAACGTGCAGTATAAACTCATTATTAGTTAATTAGTCTTGACTCCCTCTATATTTATAATTGTCATATTTATATGTTTATAAATTATTATGATAAATATATTGTTCTTTGTAATAATAAAAAATTTATTTTTCAAAAATAAAAAATATATATATATATATATATATTAAAAATATTTATAAGTAATATAATAAATTATTTATTGAAATTATTGTATTGAACTTTTATTTTTATTATTATTATTTTTGGACGTTACATTTATTGTTTAACCAATCTCAACCGGTTAGTACGACTATATTTCTATTTTATTTAGTATATTATTAATTCTAATAATACATAAAGAAATTGAATAAATATATGTAATTTTGAATAAATTTTATTGTGGGAAGTCACCTCATGCATGTTTTCTTTTTCGTTTTTCTTACACTTCTGAAATAATTATAATGATTATTTTATTGGAAAACAAATAAAAAGCAAGATGGTATAGGTTGTGATATTTCTTAAGTTTAAGAATGAAGGTGGATTTTCAATATTTTCATTACTTTAATACATTTTATAATCATTTAAAAGAGATTTCTAAAACATCTGACATTAGGAAAAATCTTTAAAATAAATTAACTTATTATTTATGTAAATATACCTTTTTAGTTATGTTCTCATAAATGTTATTTTTAACCATTTAATAAGATGGAATTTTGCCATGGATAGACTTCTAAATATATTTTCTTTAAAAAGGAGAAACTTGAAAACAAGAGGTGATATATAGGAAAAAAATCTAAACAAGTCAAATTGTAACGTCCCATTTAATCACTAAACAAAATTAAAAAAAACATCGCACGCGGATAAGTCAATAGCGCAGTCCTGAGGTCTCATACACAGCCCCTATAAGTTCTAGGCACACCACGATGCCAAAGGAACAAGATAAAAGTCTACAGAAGGAATAGAGTATTAAAGAGTCAAACAATACATGGGCCCTAGCCCTAACAAAGCCAAAGAAACGTGAAGTCCAGTCCAAAAGACTATGCAGCGGGGTCGCCATTTCCTTGCTGACCGCGGGAACCTCGCCCATCTGCTTCCATCAATCAAATTGATGATCATCGCAAGAAAGAAGAACCACATACAAGACAACCATACAACAAATAGGGTAAGCTAGAGCCAATAGTATTTTCATCATGCAATCAAATATACTTTCACCATCCCATATCCATACAACAAATAACATGTTATGACTTTTCAATCAATAAACTACGACTCGACTCGACTCATCCGGATACGTATAACTTGGTCGGATTCAGCGGATGCTCGCGCTTGTGGTGGATACCTCTGCTCACCCCCGAGCTGCTCACCCCCGAGCTATGTGTTACAAGTGTTACGATGGATCAATTTTCCCTCACCACAAGGTTAGCCCTTAATGAATTTCAGGCCTCCTGCTACTCTCACCACAGGAGTCAGTCCGCTCTAGGTGAGACTAACTGACTCCTCAGAGTGTCAGGATGCAACC
>Ga0209389_1000688_pt1:0-17500 | contig 21032 bp, 6 predicted proteins | sample CowpearedBW_FD_187526 | JGI IMG/M metagenome (GOLD analysis project Ga0209389, IMG submission 187526) | Root nodule microbial communities of legume samples collected from California, USA - Cow pea red BW (SPAdes) (version 2) | ecosystem: Host-associated > Plants > Roots > Nodule | place...
ATAACTAGTAATAATAATAGTAATAATATTAAAAATAATTATTATAATAATAAATAATAATTATAATAATAGTAATAATAATAATAATAATAATAATAATCAAAGTAATAAGAATAAAAAAATAATAATAATAAGATAATAATAATAATAATTGTGCCACATTTAGATGAAAAACTCTAAACATCTCGGCAAGTAAAAACAAAAAGAAGAATCAGTCTAATCATAGTAATGATGGAGTCACATAGAGTACTCAACACAACAGAAACCACAAGCATACACATACTCTCTCTAAAATCGCATACAACAAACATCAAAAGGTTAAATGATAAAATAATTTGGTTTAAGAGAATACTTTCATGCATCAATATATAATGCAATTGCATATAATATTATTAAAACAAAAAATGGCAGCTTCCCAAACCTGGATTTCCCGCATCAAAGCTCTTATAGAGTTCTTTTTGCTCCAAAAATTCACACCTTTGCTCCACACTAAAATGGGCATTAGCTCTCTTTGAATTCAGGTGTGTGCTTGGAAACCTCTTCCTCTATCAACCCACAATTGAATCCCCACTAAAACCTTATTGTTTCCTCTCTACTTTGAACTTAACTTAAGTATTTCACTAACATTACTAAAAAAACGAAAATTAAATGGAAGAGGTAAATGACCATCAATTGTCATTTACTTGACAGTTTCCAGCCCTTTTAGTTTCCTTCTACGATGGCTAGTGACGAGGCTGCTCCGTCGCAGAATTCGCCGGAAAGCCTCTCCAATCGGTGTTCTACCGATTGAAACTCATGAAATGCGAGGGAAATGCAGCGAAAGACTTTGTTAGGGAGATTAACGCTCGGATTTCTCTCGAATCTCACTGGTTTGGTAAACCTGACGAGGTGAAAACCTAATTTAGGGTTTAGGGTTTGAGTTGAGACGAAATGGGCGAGTAATCTTAACCAATTTCACATTCATCAAAGCTAATCGTTACAAAAGGTTGGCCTACCTTTTATAGGGGAAGAAAGGCAGCCGAAAAAACCAACAGAACAAACGCCGTCCAACATGGACCTAACGACAAAGGTGTGATGTAAACCCTAAGTGATTTGTGAGGTAAATGTGGCTGCTAACATGGTGCCGTGAAGATGATGGCAGAAACTGCATGAAGCAGTGGCAAGAAAACCCTAGCAGAGGTTAGGTTTCGGCAATAAAGGGAAAAGATCCCTGGCTGAATGCGTGTGGTATGTGAATTCAAAATGACCAGGCTAGTCTTCTTTATGAACGAGATTGGGCTTCTCGGCCCATTAGAAAAACGCTTGAATCAAATGGAGAATGTTGGCTGTCACTTATAGAAGTGTGAAGGTGTGCAGATGCAATAGCAGGCCATGCGTGAGTGAATTGGGCCACATGTTGCGATTTGATGCAGGCCCAACTAGGCACGCTGATAGATTGTTTCAGCATAAAAACGCCAATCACGGACATAATTAAATTGGCACGTGTTGTAGGCTGCTGCAATTTGGTGTGGAGAAGAATTGGGCCGCAGGCCCAATGCCAACACTTAAGGAAATTGGCAGCTTGGAAAAATAGACTGCAATTAGCAAAACAAACCCAATTAGAACAACTTTTATTTAATTAAAAATAAAAGAAATTAAAAGAAATGGGCCTAGGCATTGGCCCAATGCTATAAGCCTTGTCGGGGTCTAGGGTTTTCTAAACATCTCTCCTCACCGCCAAAATAATATGAGCGCAAAAGAATGATTTTGTATTCACCAAGGTTCAAACCCACACTCTCACAAATACAAAGTCAAAGCACAACCAACCAACCAATTCATGTTTTGTGATGTTTTATGCACACATGTGCTTATACATTAAGTCACGAGATCTTATCCCCACGCAAAACAAATTAAATAATTAATTAACACCACAATGTCATACACAATACCTGAACCCAAGTCTTTTCATATAATCAAGTATTCTCAACCACTTGAGCTAGTACTATTCCTTGTATTCTCTCTCTACATTAATTAACTTAGAGATTCTCGCCCTTGCGTTTATTAAATAAATATTTATTTATTTATTTATTTTTCTCGGGTCTTACAACATGGTTCTTTAGAACCTTTCCAAAGTGCCAAAAAATGAGTAGCACTAACACTACTAGTATGGCGCCTAGCGGTGCGGGGCAAGCCGCCAGGCGATAACGACTAAAATAGTGGCCATTGGAACGCGCGATGTCAGGCAGAAAGGGTGGTCTCACTAGGTAGAAACTGTCAGACAGGGACTCTAGAAAGAGCATGGTGCCTGGCGGTGTGTGGTGCCCACCAGGTAGTCTAGAGTGTTGTTTCACTTGGCAACGCTAGTGTTACGTTAGGCAATTTCACATGTAGAAGTGGATTGCCTTGGAGGATTCTACACAGCTTTGGATGGAGGCCTTACAGAGATGAATTGTTGGGGGCCATTTACGAGTTGTAGCTTGTAATGGGAGGTTAAACACGTAGCCATTCTAGGTTGGAGCCTGATGGTGATTGGAATTCCAGTATGAATGTGCTAGTTGTGGCTAATATGGATGGTTCACTTGATTGCCCTTAACAATCGGAGCCAGTGAGGCTGGTAGTCTTGTGATGAATACGAATTGTAGTCCGTATTGGAGAGCTCAACTCAGTGTTATGGATTGTAGTCCATAATTGGATAATTCCCGCGTGTGGTCTACGAGTGGTGGCTAGTAGATGGTGGAATCACGAGTTGGAGCTTGTGGTGGCAAGAGTCATCTTAAGGATATCATCAGAGGGTGTAGAATCAAGAGACGTACCGTCGAAGCTATGATTGCTTGGGTCTGAGGAGTGTAGTTCTCAGAAGGGTCGTGGGTTTAAGTTTCAATTTATCATTATTATTTATTATATTTTATTTTTTAACTCACTTTATCTGCTTGTGTATGGTGATGATCGTGTAACTTGTTACATGGGAGTAGATGATGTTTCAGGTGGTGCTAGTGATGCTTAGTGCCAGAGCAGGACTAGTTTGGGGATCTTAAAGAGACTATTTTATCACTATTTTTCTTTGTATTTTCACTACTATGTTTTATGAATTGGAGACTTGAAACCTTTATGGATTTAATGTAATTTTGGAATTTTGGCGCATGAAATAAATTTTGAATTTTCCCACATTTTGGGAAAGCATTTTTATTAATTGCAGTTCTATTATATTTTATTTAAACTAGTAATATTTGGCTAGGATGTTACACCAACACTTGAATGGGACCAAGAATAAACCATGCTCAAATGATCATACAAATAGTTCGTGTAGTTCGTGTGATTAGAAAAATCAATATAAAAAGATTAGGTATATTTTCTTTCAATGTTCTTTCATATTACGTGTTATAACTTGTTATCTAACTAAGAAGGAGTAAATATTTGAAGAATAATATCATGTTCTCTTACATGCCTTCAGAGCGAGCATACTCAAACATATAAATAAAAAACTATGAAATTTTAAAATTACAATTCAACTCTCCCTTCTTTGTTATTTTCTGTTTTTCAAAGCTTCAAGTTCCAAGAGATTAGCTCAAGCCTTTTAACAAAGTACTGTTTGGATTTTCAGGTGAGTAGGTCGAAGTACAATGATACGCCAACCTAAGAACTACATTCGCAAATGATCATGCAATGAGTACCATATTGGTCAGGTATATCACTACAAGAAAGTGTTGATTACCTACCAATTATCTTATATGGATCTAAATTGGTAAGTAAATTCAACATTACATATAAATATTTCCTACCAGTTTTAATCCGTGTGTAAATGCATATTACATACAAATTTTATCTATAATAAGCTTAACAATTCGTTACATACAAATTTTACGTACAGATCCTAAGTGAGAATAAGATGGACAAGATTCACAAAAAGAAATAGTTTAGTGTGTTTGTATTAGTGAGAAAAGTATTGTAAAATCCCTTACGATTACCACCCTTCATCGTCACATCATGTTCACTACATCTCCTCCATTTCCATCGCCTTCTTTTCATCCTCCTTCAAATCCCTCAGAAACCCTTTAGCATTCACCCATAACAATTGGATCACCATCGTCGTAGTCCTATATGCCTTATATCTCATTGACCTTAGTGGCACCTCCATTGTCACCCTTAACCCTAAGCCCGAAGCCCATCACTTTATTCACCGTGTGATTCTTCCTCATTTTTTCCCATTGTAAGACCTGAGAAATTTAAATAATTAAATAAATAATTATTTAATAAATGTGGGTAGTATAAGCCTTTAAGGCATTTAATGTTGATTGCTATGATGTGGAAAAGTGCTAGCTCAAATGGTTGAGAGTGCTTAATTGTGTAAGAGGACTTGGGTTCAAGTCCTATGTATGCCAATTGTATGTTATTTTAATTTATGCATTTTTTTATATGTTTGAATGTGGTTAGTGATAATGTAATCCTAAAATTATAGGAATTATCAGGAAACATGTATTGGATGAATTGGTGGTGCATTGGCTTTGCAGTTGAGTGGTTGTGTGTTCAAACCTTGCTAAGAATGAGTTACCTATCTTTTTGCCAAATTTTCTTTTGGCATGGAGATGAAAGGGCAGAGTAACCCTAGCTGCCAAGAAGGGCAGCCTAGTGGGCTGGGAAACACTAGGTTAATACTCATTGAATAACCATTAAACATCTTTTTATTGTAATTTTCGTTTTGGGTGGAGTAAAGGGTAATTAGAGTGGTAGTAAGTTAGAGAGAGAGGGAATTAGTGAAGAGAGAGGAGCTACAATGTGTGTGAGTCAGTGGGCAGCGGTTTTACTATAGGAATCGTGTTGGGTTGCAGGGAGAATTGAGTGTGGAAGCCATTGTTAGAGTGGAAGCAAAGGTCAAGAGAGTTTGATTAAGGACACCCACCCAATTCGATTTCTGAGCAAGGAATCCAAGTAAGGGGAGCTGGCTATACATGTTTTTAATCGTTTTCCAATATATTGTGCATTGTATGAATATAATTGCATCAACCCCAATCTTTTTATGCTGTTTCTGCATAATTCTGGGTTTTTTGCCCAGAAACTGTCTGGCGAGTAGGGATGTGCTGCTAGGCGGCACATCAGTTTTTATCCAAATTATGGGTTCTGTCATGAACTGCCTAGCGGCGAGACGGAACCGCCAGGCGATGCGTGCTGTTTGTCACTGTTTCATTAGGTTTCTAGGAATTTTATGATATGTGGAACTTCTAGTTAGGTTCCTATGTTTGTGTGTATGCAAAAATCAGTCACTGATGCACTACTAATATGGCGTTTGGCGGCACAGATTTGTGTGCCAGGCGATAGGGCTACCATGCGTGGTCCCTGTAATGTGTGGCGCTTGGCAGCAAGGTGTGTTCCGTCAGGCGACATAGCTTAAAAAAGTGGGTTTGTATGGAGCTTGGCACATGGTGGCAAGGAGTGACCGTCAGGCAGTCTGTGCAGGTTTCGCCTGGCGGCGCTTAGTCTGCGCCAGGAGATAATGCTGCTGCCAATGGTTTGCGTGTGTTGTTTCACGCAATGGTGCTATAATTGGATCAGGAGATGGTGTGCCATGAGCAGGTAGGTTCATGGATGGTGGTGAACACGTGATGATATGAGCGGGGAGGTTCATATCCTGTTACTCTTGTGTGGGGATACAAGCGAGGTAGGTTCGTATGTTTCGAGATCACATTTGAGAGATGTTGCGTGGAAGGAGGTACGTAGCTGGTGGATCACATGTATTGAACTACGGGCGTGGGAGATTCGTAGAGCAAGACTATGAGTGGGGAGGTTCGTAGAGGTAGGACCATGAGCGGGCAGATTCGTGTGAGCATCATAAATCCTGAGTCCAAGGCTAACTATTTGTGTGATTTGAAGGTTGAAAAGCCTTGTGGATTAAGGTCTTGGCAAGAACTAACTAGGATGAATAAGATGGGTGTATTGCTTATATTCTGCTAGTTTATATATCATTTTTATTTTATAAGCTCACCATTTTTATGTGTTTTTGGCGATTGTCATGTAATTCTTTACACGGGAGCAGATGATGTTATAGGTGATGCTGCTGACGCTTGAGACGGAGAGATGGGTTAGCTTGGGCTGTCGAGCTAGGATTTGGACTTTGATTATTTAAGATTTTAGTTTTATTCAGTTATTTTGAGAACATGTATAACTTTCACGATTTTTATGGATTTGTAATTTGGAGTTTTAATCGCATTATATGAATTATTTTAATTTTTTCCCGCGTTTGGGATTCATAAAATCATGACGATTGAATTTCAATTCTTTATTTGTTTATGTAATTTCCCTTAGGGACGTTACACCCACCACACCTTTCTTTTTGCCTCTTCCTCCCCCTGCTTCCTTCAACTGCTCTGTCACTCTTACAACCACAACCTTGTTTATGTACACCCACATCATGTTCCTCCTTGTTGTTTGGTTCTAAACAACCTTGTGTTCCACCTTTGTGACCTTTTCCTTTGTGCTGGCCGTTTGTGCTAAATTCATCTACATGTCACTTTGTAGTCATCTTCCTCCTTCTTAAAGCTCTTAATGAAGGAAGGATTTAGTACGCAGGACCCCAACTCATGGACCGTTATCACGTTCTATCTTGTCTTTGATGCTGGATGAGATCCAAATCTGGACCCCGCTAAGCTTAGCAAGCTGTTCTTGAGGTCTGAGAAGCTTCTCAATGTAAGGTTTTCAAGGCCAAGGCAATGTTGTTGAGTCTTGTTGGAACTATCGTGGAGGTCGACGGGGTGTTGAGTGGCGAGTTTTGAAGATTTGCAATTTTTTCCTCTTTTGTTCTTTGACATTGTTTTAGTTTAATTAGTGATCTTATTGCTCTTATTCAACTTAATTAAATTGTCATATATTACTGAAATTTTGAGTATATACATGTTTAAATGATTCATGATGTTGTGAGTTTTGTAATGTTATTTCAAATTAAATTTAGCTTTTTATTATTTTTTGATAATTGCATTATCATGTTCTTATTTTATTTATTTTTATATCTTATCATTATTTTATATTTAGATGTTATTTGATATTTTAGGTTTTTTTCAATAAAAGTGAAAAAGATAAATGTGTGGATTATATTTTGCAAATAGTGGAAATCTTAGACATTTGGAAAGATTATCAACATAATCAGTGGAATATTGAATAGTCAAAGATTATCAACAATATCATATATCCACAAAGTTGGTTACTCAAATTACAAGTCAGAATAATTGAAGAATAATTAAAAGATATGCAATCTCCAAAGATTAAAAGGTGTATATCAAGGATTATCTCTTACAATTTATTCAAGTACCAAATCAAGTCCAAATTTTTAGCCTAGTCCAATTATGAAAGCCTATAAATAGAGGGCCTGGCATAGGTAAAAAAAGACACACTTGGAGAGAAAGAAACTTTATATCTTTACACTTAAAGGTAGAAAGGCATTTTGACGGATGGAGACATTCAATTTTAAGATTTGTCTAGTATTCAATATTCCTAGGAATAACTAACTCCCTCATTCACGGGGGTTGGGTGTAATGTATTCTTAATTTTATGTGAATTCCATTAGTTAATATAATTCTTTTCCATCACTCTTATGTTCTATTCTTGCTTTAACTGCATGATAATTATTAATTGCATATTTGTGGGTATCTAATCATTGGACACGATATTAGAACATAGACTAGAGTATACAACTAATTGATTATGCATATAGACATAAAGTACATCATTGGTCATTCATAATATTAGAATTTTGATCATTAATGCGAAATCTTAATAAGGAAAGGTATAAGAAATTAGGGTTCTTATTAAATTAGACTTGTCGCTAAGACATTAGGGCTTTTACATATGGTGTGAAAGCAAGAGTAGGAATATTGTTTGGTGTTTTTGCTTTGAATTGGATCATGAAACCCAATCTCAGTGAAGCTTTTATCTTATTTTTCTTAATCAAGTTCCCTATTTCCATTATGCCAATTCCTTATAGTTTTACAATTTAATTCTGAATTTATTTTATTTTATCTCAACCTAAAATATTTTTTTATTTTGTCCCTTTATCAATAACTAACTAATTAATTTAAACCACATTAGTCCCCATGAGATACGATATTTGGACTTGTCCACTTTATTACTTATGAGTTTTGGATGTTGTTTAAAATTAAATTGAGTTTTTTATTGTTTGTGTGCAAGTGAAAGCTAGTTTGGGAATTTGTGAATTAGATGTTAGAAGTGTGGAACCAGATTATTAATATTTCATATGAGTTCTCTCCACATCCTCACTCACAATCTTCTTCAAAAGGAGGCGTGGAATCAAATTCCTTTTTTCTTTTTTTGCTTTGATCAACAAATTTCAAATCACTTTATGTGAATTCAATTTAGGAGCTCTAATGTTGAGTCTTAAAATAAATATCATATAAATAAAAGTTTTGGACTTATGGTTGATATAAGTCATTTGATTTAAAAGATTGTTATCTATATTTTCTTAGTCAATGATTGTTTTTGTCTTGCATTCTTTTTATTTTAGGTTGCCTTTTTGTTACAAGAATGCAAGTTACGGGTGTTATTCTCCTATCTCTCTACATTTGATTTACCAATTAATTTATTTGTAGGTCATACAAATTTATTTGTAAGTAATTCCCTTCTAGTGTTTCTTATAGATAAATTGTGAATGGATTTACCTATGGATTTCAAAAATTTGTAGGTAACAATTTCTTATGTGTAATTTACATAGAGCTTTTGGCCGTAGCTAATCTGTAACTAATTTTTACCTACAAATTTCTTGCATTACCTGCAAATTTCTACAATAGGTAATAAAGATTTTTCTTATAGTGTATACTTATTGATGCCCGTCATGATACAACTTTCTCCTCAAAGATTATCCTTGAATAAGTTAAGGGTCGTGGTTCCTTTAGTGCAGTTGAAAGTCACATTTTTGGCACCCAAGGTGGATAAAAAGGCACATCAGAAGGTTAAAGGAGGACGAAGTACTTAAATTGTCCTTGGTCCAAAGTCCTAAAATGTGGAACTGTTGAGAGTACTAAAATAAGCCCCTAATCAAGGTCTAAGGGGAATAATGGTTCATCTTCAGAATCACTTTTCCATTCCCCTAGTTGAGTCTTGAGGGGACGAATTCATGTGAGGTATTTGTTGGTGGTACTGAGCTAGATTTGATGAATCTAATTATTGCTTGAAGTTCTTTAAACCTTGAAGACTTAGATGTGTTTAAGGAATATGTTGTGTTGATTAGGATTGTATGTAAGTTTGTCTTTGAGTGGTTTGATCTTTCAATTACTATTTGAAAAGCTACTTCAAATCATTTTATAACTTCTCTTGGTGATAAGAAGTTTTTAAATAATTGAAAGATGTTTTTAATCTGTTAACCTGTTCTTATTTAAGTATATATGGAATGATTGTAGAAAACATTTTAGTTGATTAGATTTTCATTATAATTGATTAAGATTACATGGAGTCTTGTGAGATTTTTTGAATTTGTTAAAATAAGTTTTAAAATCTAAACAACTCTTTCATTATTGCTTCTTTTGAAATGATCTTTGATCTTACATTTCTGATATCATTTTCTCTATTGAGAAAGAGTTATTAATGAGTGATTTCATGATCATTCTCACATGTAAGAGAGAAATGTAGTATTTCACCTTAATTTTCTTTTGATGTTAATTTTCAAGTGAATTTGTTCCATTGTATTATTTTGTTTTAATGTTTTATTATTGTTTCTAGATTCAATTTCTAGTCATAGTGCAATAATAAGGTGTTACTAGGTTAGAAATTTAATCTTGTAAAGTTCAAGATTTGATTTCTTGTTCTGATTCTTTTGGCTATGCGTTTATAAAACATTGTTATAATGTAAGCTTGGTTAGTGTTGCTAGGAAAATGGACATAACTCTTGAATAGGGTAAACTAGCATAAAAATATCTTGTTTTTCTTCTTCCTTCTCTCTTTATTGTTTTTTTTATGACTTACATTTTTCCTTAAGTGTTATTAGTTCTAAATAAGATTTTGCAATAGCAATTGAATCCTAGAATTAAATGGACTTACAAGGTGTCATTCTAAATTTTCTGAAAAAATATAAGATAGGTTAATTTACAAGTTTGAATACCCACACCATTCTCCTTTGTTTTACTAAAGGCCTGAAGATTTCAAAAGGTCCTAAGCCTTTTATATGTCGTAGGCTATTCACTCAAGTGAAACACAAAACCCAACAACGACCTGTAAAAGCAAAATTGCCCAAAGCTCATAAATTGCAAGACTGCCCAATAATTGAAAAGAGAAAGGTTAAAATTATACAATAAAGAGTAATCTATGAATACATAATCTATGAAAATGTAAGTAATTATGAAAAATAATACCTTGAAGATTTGAATAAATTTGATAGATATTGAACGTGTTAAATATTGAAAAAGAAAAAGAGAGAATTTGTAGAAAAAAATATTTTGTTTAAAAATAAAACAAAACCAATAATCAAAAAGAAAAAGAAGACAAAATTTGTAATTTCTTAATAAAATAAATTAAGGTTTACATGATTAAATATTCAAAATTAATAGTCAAACATTCTCAACTCACAACAAATAAACAAATAAAAATATTTAGTAGGATCATAAATCAGACTATACCACTTGTAAAGATTTACTTATATTCTCGTACAAACATGATTTAATCATTAACAAGATATATACAATGCCATAGTAAGAATATAAAAAAGACTCGAAGTTAAAAAGTCAAACATATATGTTTCTTCGAATGTTAGATTTTAAGAATTTTACAACAAAGTTAGCCTAATATTGTGGTGTAATATAAATTTCATTTTGATAGTCAAATATTTATTTCTCTATATGCATTTTTGAGATGCCTTGTGATGTGAATTGCATCATGGCCCAAATGGAGGAGAACTAACGTGCCATGTTGATGCAATTTGTTTTATTTAAATAATGGCCAAATGCTTTGTAAAATTGGTTGTCCAAATTGTGTCTTGGCTTAATCAGTTAATGGGCTTTATTTTTCCTTTATTTTCAAGTTGTAATAAATGCCCATTTGCCAACTTAAGAATCAACCTTTGGGAGACCAAGATGATGAATAGTTGAATGCTTTTGGGACGATTTTTGGGCTGCCAAATTTGTAGTTACAATCAGCCACTAAGTAGTGGGATCATAAATAACTTAAGTGGGATATAATTGCAATTTATGGGACTTTTGTAATTTCAGTGGTTAAAGCTTATATATAAGCTGAACCATTTTTATCGATGAAAACAAGTTGAGTTTTTTTCATAAAATATTAGAGTTTTATCTCTTCTAATTCTCCTAAGTTCTTGAGTGATTCAAGAATCCCTGAGTTTTATCAAAGGTCCTTCATACCTTCGTGACGTTTATCAATTTCCGCTCCATCTTCTTATATATTTCCATTTTCTCGTTTTAAACAATTTCTCAAATTTCTTGTTTATTAGCATTCCAACCTTGATGGATTCACATCACCTTGAATTTTATGTTGTCCATTTACTTTCCTTTATTTTAGATATTTCTGGGTTGTAATAGAGTTTCTTATTTCTTAATAATGAGAGATATATATATATATATATATATATGGACTTATCCACTATATTGCTTGTACAATTTGATACAATTGTCAATTTTGTAAGAAGTTTTAGAATTATTGTCGGGAACTTGCGTTTTGTTTAGTCAATTGTGTTTTATTTACTAATTTTGGTTTAAATTGTTTACATATTTTTCTTTCTATTTTTATGTATAATTTAATTTTTATATGTAAATTTACAATTACCATTAACTCGTCCCTTCTATTCTCTCCCTCTTGTTTTGTATAGGTGTAAGGTACGAAAAAAAGCACACCAAAAGCACTAATCAAGCGTAATAATAACATGTGTCTAAGTTAAATGATGTTAAATAAGTGCTTGTTGAGAGCCAACCTAGTACTTTCTAAGTTTTTGTTATTTAAATTTTATTTTTCAACATCACTCATTGGGCCATTTTGTTCGCCCAATAAATTTAAATTATTGTTTTTTCCACTCCCAAGGCTACTTCAGCTCGCCGAGTGACTATAAACACACTCGTTGGGTTACTCTCCTCACCTAGCTAGTGGTCGTGATTTTTTTTCAAAAAAAATATATATTATAAATTTCATATTTGTTCTTCTTTTTTTATTTAATTTATTTAATTATTTTCTTATTTGGTAGTATTTTAATTTGTGTTTGAAGATGCTTAATTATTAAATTGTTTCTAAACTTGTTCAAATCATGTCTTCAAATTTGATGAATTGAATGTTTGGTTGGTCAGTTGAGTTAAAATATGTTTGAGCAATGATTTTCTTGTTTCATAATTGTGGATATAGTTGAGATAATTGTCATATACATTGATTGTGAGATATTTTTGTATGTTTGTATTTAGTCAGTCCTTATTCAATGTAAGAGTATGATAAAATGTTTGGATATTTGAGTGTGGAAACATATGAGTGTTGAAATCATATGAGTGTTATGAGCTTAAGGGTAAATAGTTGTGATGAAAGCAATTATAGCCATGAAACTGATTTTTGCTTGATTCTTGTTAATATAATCACTTAAATGGTTAAACAAGGTAAAGGCAATTGTTTTGATTTATGTGTTTAAAGTTACTTGGCCAAATAGCCAACCTAATATGTGTTGATCATCTTTTGTTAACATTTGTTAGCCTAATTGTTTCATTCTTTTACCCTTAGCCTTTAAGGAAAAAATATCTTGTCCCACACCTTAGCCAAGGAGAATAGGTTAATGTTTCATAAAACAAAAGTATGAGATCAAAAAAGTTTGGGGTAGGGGATAAACATTTCTTTCTTTCTTTAGGGTATGAGATTGGATAAGTTTGGGTTAGGGTATCAATATCCTACCCCAGAAAAAAATATATATGAAAAAAAAATAGAAAAAGACAATAAATTTCATGTGATAAAAAAAGGTTGTGTTTTAGGAAGGATATGAAAATTTTTTGGAAAATTATTTTGTAGAGAATACCCAGATACCATGAATTATTTACATTTTGTTGTTCTTCGGCTTAGTGGTGTGAAAGATCTTTTAATAAACACTATTAATGGGCAAAATTTGATGAACTTGTTTTATAACATGCTAATTATGAGTGATTATTGATAAACACTAGTGTGTAGAGTGAAACACTATTTTTTGTGAGCTTTTTGATTCAATAGTTTGGTTATTATCTCTCATACTATTTTTAGGATTAAAGTGATTAAACAGAATCATGTCATTCTATCTTAAGTTTTAAAGCCATGAGTGAAATTCTCTTATGTTCCATGATTAGGACTGATTGAGAAGTCATTTGCTCTTGTGTTGGGTTGACCTGATTTTTTTTTATTAATAGTTTTATCTTTCATAAGGACATGGAAAAGTTTAAAGTTTGGGGTATTTGGATAATTAGCTTTATCATATTTTTATTATGTTTGTTTTTTATTTTTTATTGGTATTTTTATTATTATCTTTTAAAATAATTAAGGATTTATTAAATAATTTTAGAAAAGATAGGTATTTTACCTTTTATTAGATAATTAAGATTTTATTAGATAATTTTAGAAAACATAAGTATTTTATCTTTTTCCTTAGATAATAAAGGTTTTATTTAATAAATTGGTAAGTATTTGGTTTATATTGTGTAGGTAAGTGGAAATCTCAAAGATTTAAAGTTATCAACACAATCAATTATCAATAGAGTTGGTTACTTCAATTAAAAACTCAAGTACAAATTTCAAGCTCAATCTAGTTCTGAAAGTTTTTAAATAAAAGGCTATAAATATTTAAAAATTAACCCCCCTTTTGGGGGATTAGGGAACTAACCCTAAAGGGTGGAGGCACATTCAAGATGTTAGAGACATTAATAATTATTCTTCTTTTAGTGTTCATAATGTATAGGAGTAACTAACTCTCTTATTCACCGGGTTGGACGTAATGTATATTCAATCTTTTTGACTTTTATTATTTAATATATTTCTTTTCAATTTCTCTTGTGTTCAATTCTCATTCTTAACTGCATGAATTGATTAAGTGCATATTTTTGGGTATTTGATCATTGGACACAGTATTAGAACTTAGACTTGAATACAACAACTAATTGACTGACATCTAGACATAGAGTTCATCATTGGTCATTCTTAACATCTGAATTTAATTCTTAATTTGATTTTAATAAGAAAGGGTCTAAGAGATTAGGATTCTTATTATTAAGTTTAGACTTATTTATAGGACATTAACACTTGTTAAATAGTGGTGTGAATGTTAGAGTAGGATTTGGAAGTATATTGTTAGTGTTTTTCATATTGATTTAATGCGTTAAATCTAACCTTAGTGAAGTCTTTACTGTATAGTAATTTCATAAATATTATTGCTTTCTCAGTTTTAGATATATTTCAAACACATCAACAATATACATTCTTTTAAAGTTCTTAGCCTTAATCAAGTGAATAAAATAGTTGTTCTGAACAATGAAATTTTTTGTGGGAAATGATATATGGACTTATCCACTTTATTACTTGTACAATTTGGTACACTTGCCAATTTTGTATCAAGCTTTTGGTGTTGTTGCTGGGGACTTGTGTTTTGTTTAGTCAATTGTGCTTTGTTTACTAATTTTGGTTTAAATTGTTTATATATTCATCTTCCAATTTTTGTATAATTTAACTTTTATTATATGATGGCATTGTCAAAACTTTTGATGCTTGGTATGTTCCTAGCTTACAAATGAATGTGATTTCTATTAGTACCTTAGATAAACAAGGGTAGAGTTTTTCAAGAAAAGATGGACAAATTACGGTTTCCAAAGATCCTCTTGTTGTCATGAAAGGGAAACTCCAACATGGAATTTATGTCATGCTTGTTAGTTCCTTTAGAGGATGGATGTTTGTGTCCCATTCCTTAGAAGAACATCTTGATAATACAAAATTATGGCATCATAGGTTGGGTCATATGAGTGAACGTGGACTTGATGTGTTGAGTAAAGAAGGATTGTTGGGTGGAGTGGTGGCATGGAAATTGAATTTTTGTGAATCTTGTGTTATGGGTAAACAACGCAGGCTGAAATTTAGTCACGGTAAGCACACTTCAATTGAAATATTGCAATTGTTCATTCTAATTTATGGGGTCCTTCTCATGTTTTGTCCCATGGAAGATGCGAGTATTTTGTGACGTTTACTGATGACTACTTTAGAAAGGTTTGGGTGTATTTTTTGAAGACCAGGGATGAAGTGTTTGGACGATTCAAGGAGTGGAAGACTATTGTTGAGAAACAAACTGGGAAACTAGTCAAGACTATAAGAACAAATAATGGATTGGAGTTCTGCAATGCATTGTTTAATGATTAGTACAAAGAAGCAAGTATAGTCAAACACCTTACAATGTGACATACACCACAACAGAATGGCGTCGCTAAACGAATGAATCAAACACTACTTCATGTGCTCGGTGCATGTGTTTAAATGTTAGTCTCTCAAAAGATTTTTGGGCTAAAGTAGTTAATATTGTTGTTTATTATGTGAACAAGTATCCATCTACTGCTATTGTTTAACGACTCCTCAAGAGGTATGGTCTGGTAAACCTTTTAATTATTTTGGTTTTCGTATATTTGGTTGTCTTGCTTATGGTCATATGAATGATGGTAAATTATAGCCTAGAACAATGAAATGTATATTTTTAGGTATCCTATATATGTTAAATGATATAGATTATGGTACACTAAAAATAATAGAACAAAAAAGTTTATCATTAGCAAAGATGTTACTTTTAATAGAGTTCATCAGAAGGTGGAGCTTGAGATTGAAGATTCAAATAATGAAAATTTGAATCTTGTAGAATAATCCAATAATGCTCATGAAGAACCTCAAAGTATAGCAACAAGGAGAGCAAAAAGAGAAATTAGAAAATCTGCAAGGTATCCATATGTTACAAGTGTGGTTGACACTAATTTTGTTGCATATGCCTTGACAATTGGTGAAAATCTTGATTCTGATGAGCCTAAATCCTATAAGGATGCAAACTAGAGTAAAGAAGCGTTAAAATGGTTACTTGTCATGAATGAGGAGATGCAATCACTTAAGAAAAATCAGACATGGGAGTTAGTACCATTACCTAAAAGTTTGAAACCAGTGCAAATGGGTGTTCAAGAAGAAAGAAGGGATTCTTGATGTTCAACCATCTAGGTTCAAGGCAAGACTTGTGGCAAAGGGTTTTTCATAGAAAAAGGGAATTGACTACCATGAAGTGTTTTTCACTTGTGGTAAAATGTAAGACTATTCAAGTTTTGTTGGCCATGGGGAGTGCTTTGGATATGGAGTTAGAACAAATTGATGTGAAAATTATATTCTTGCATGTGAATATAGAGGAGAAAATTTACATGTCGCAACCAAATGGATTCCTTGAGGTTGGAAAAGAGAACCATGTGTGTTTATTGAAAAAAATCCTTATATGATTTAAAACAAAAGCTTGAGGTAGTGGTACAAAAGGTTTAATGCTTTTATGATTTCCTATAATTTTGTTCGAAATGAGTTTGATAATTGTGTTTATAGTAGAAAGTTGTTAGATGGTTCCTATATATATTTGTTACTATTTGTGGATGACATGTTAGTTACAGCTAAGAGAGCAATACTTATATTGATGCTCTTAAAGCTATGTTGAGCAATGAGTTTGAGATTAAGGATTTAGGTGTAGCCAAAAAGATTTAAGGAATGGAGATTTGGAGAGACATGAATGCAAGTTTACTTTATGTATCTCAGAAGAAATACATTGAAAAGTTGTTGCAGTCTTTTGAAATGAAGAATTCTAATCCTATTAGTACTCATTTGGCAACACATTTTAAACTTGATACTAAGACTCTTCCTAGTATTGATGAAGAGAAGGAGTAAAGGAATGAGGTTCCTTACTCTAGTGTTGTTGGGAGCTTGATGTATGCCATGGTTTATACAAGACTAGATTTGGATCATGCTTTGAGTGTGGTCAGTAGATTTATGATGAGTAATCTTGGGAAGGCTCATGGGAGGTGGTGAAGTGGATTATGCGATATTTTAAAGGTACTAGTAGTCACAAAAAACTTATGATGGTTATAATGATATTGAGTGTGGTCACACCATTTTTGGTTTAGGCAACAAAAAACTTGTCAACAATTATAAAAGTGTTGCCTAAAAAAATAAAAAACAACAATTTTATAGGTGTGGTTTAAAAATTACCAAAGACCACACTTTCTAATAAGTGTGGCTTAAAAATTACTTAAGACCACATTTTATAAAGTATTGATCATTTAAGCAACATTTTTTAAAATGCTACTTTCCAAATGTGTGGTTGAAACAAAAAAAAAAAATGTTGCCTTAAAAATTTACATTTAAAATTATATTATAAAAAAATTATAAGTTTTCTTACACACTTTTGTATGAAGAAAAATTCCACTCGTATTTTTCATTTTAATTATTATACATTTCACTTTTCTCGCTTTACATTTCACTTTTCAATTTCTTATATACTCTACATTTTGCTCAAACAGAAAGATGTCCGTCT
>Ga0209389_1000689_pt1 | contig 21021 bp, 31 predicted proteins | sample CowpearedBW_FD_187526 | JGI IMG/M metagenome (GOLD analysis project Ga0209389, IMG submission 187526) | Root nodule microbial communities of legume samples collected from California, USA - Cow pea red BW (SPAdes) (version 2) | ecosystem: Host-associated > Plants > Roots > Nodule | place: USA...
TCGCCAACTCGACCGCTTGCCGCCATCCTGCCATGATGAAACTCCTCGTTCAGTCAATCGCAAACGAGGAATCCACAAACAAACGTCCCGTTCCATCACTGCCAAGTTCACGGAATCGGTCGTCTAGTTTTGCGATCGAACGTCAACAGAAGTGACGTCCTTTTCAAACGCATTCATTCCTCACTCTTCGGCCAACCGCGCTGCAGGAGATGCCGAAATCCCTGATCCGCCGCCCACTTAGCGCGAGCCAGATGACTTTCAAAAGTACGGCGGGCGCGATCCGGATCAAGGGTAGGATCAATACCAAGCACAATGCGGGCAACTTCGCGCCAATCAGCGTTATCGGTCTCGGCATCCAGGAGACGCATATAGGTGACGGCATGTTGCTCGTCATAAGGCGTGAGCTGGGGCGCGTTAGGCGCGGTATCTGCGATCTTGGGACCGGGCGGCACTGCCTGAAAGTCCTACCGGATTGAGAAGCATCGATTCAAGCGAGGTAGCCGTATTCAGAGCCTCTTCGTAGAGAACGCGATCGTGACGGTGTGCAGGAACATTCGTTGCCAACGCCAATTCGTGGCTGGCAGCGCCTATTTCCGTCGTTCCCTTCGATTTCGCTCGCTCAGACCGCCGCCAGATTGCATTTGATCGCGGTCCGTTACGCTCAGACCGCGACCACCAGAACTGCCGTCCTGCGTGCGGTGCCGTCGGCCCGAATCAAGAGGTCGACATCGGATGTTTGTCGTCATAACTCGTCAGCATTGGTTCGCCCGTCGCGACATAGCGAAGTCTGGGTCCAGCGCCAGCTCTGCAGGGACCCTGCTCATCTGTATTCTAGGTGAACCTACCGAAATAGGTAGGTTATAGCCAGTGGTTTGATGGCCGTCATAATGGCTGCTTTAGCGCATGAAAGCTCGTGCGCTTGTCGCCTGGAATGTACGCCGGATCCGCGTAGATCGCGGTATTTCGCAAGAGGGGTTGGCGTACGATGCACGGGTTGACCGCTCCTATTTGGGCGGTATCGAGCAGCAATCGGAGAACCCGACAATCGATATTCTCGAGCGCATCGCAGAAACGCTTGATGTTCATTTGTCTGAATTCTTTCTTCAACCACCCAAAGGTGCGGCGCCGCCAAAGACCTTGCGTAAGGGTCGCAAGCCGGCGCGTTCACGTCGAAAAACGAAATAGTACTCCTCGATGACGGGGTTTATGCTTGCTGCCCAAGCCGCAACCATCAATGTCGCAATTGCCGCAAACGGCGGCAGGGCACATTTCCTCGTTTCCAGCGAAGGCGAAGCGATCTCTCTTACTAGAATTGGTAGCGGGAGTCGCTTCGTGCTTGCTGTAGACTTCGGCATCGCGATTGATGACCGGCGCGGCTAAGGCGCCCTAATTGGTGACCGCGATCAGCAACGATCGTGCCAGATGACTACATTCCTGAGGGCTCTCTTAAAAAGGGAACGAGTCCCGCCATTCATTAATCGCGATCTAAGAACGGAGCTGCAGCTGCCAAGTCCGATAGGTACTCCATTTATCCCACCAGAACTCGCAAAATATCCCTCGGTGCGTCGCGGAACCGGTGCGGTCGCGCCTCGAGGCGCCAAGCGAGCTTGGCTAACAATCCGATGGCAATGACGTCGTTTACGCTTGGCTGCGCTGCGGCGGCGAAAGTTCGGCGTAGTGCTCGTTGCGCACTTCATGAGCCCAAGAAAAGTGCAGCAGCTTTAATCAGAAACCGCACCATGGCGCCGTGCTGCTTGACGCTAGCGGAGAACTCATAGGCGGCACACTAAGCGAGCCGTTCCAGCTCGTCTATCTCAGCTGAAAACGGGGATGGTCTCGGGGGACCAAAACACGTAGGCGATTGGTCCGCTCGTGCTCTGCAGTGAACCGATTTCATGAGATCGTGCGGTGATCTCCAAACGATGAAGCTGCAAACTCATTGACATATGGTCATGAAGCTTGTCGAATTTCCTTCCGGACGCACCACGAGCTCGACCGTCTTTGTTGGCAAGAATCGTTTTGGCAATTGGGTCGTCCGCGAACAGAATGGTATTTTTGGTGGCCTGTTCGCGAGCCGCGCGCAAGCGCTCAAATACGCACTGTGCGAGAATGGCCAACATCCAGAAGCTATCCTCGAGGTACCTCGCGAAATCGAACTTGTTTTTTTTCCCACCGTCAGCACAAGGCGCGGTCTCAATAAATAGGCGCAATGACGAACGTTAAGCCAAAACAGACCGCCACGCTCTTACTTAAACATGCAAAGTGGCTGTGGGACTATCACGAGCAGCGAAAACGGGGACGTCAGTCTTGCGCCAAGAGGTCGGGACCAAGTCGGATCTTGCGTCGACGCTGTCGCCACGCAGGTTCACCCATGGCCATATCCCCGGAAGGAATTCTGAACACCTTTCTGCGAGGCCGCCAGGTCGGGGGCCTTCGACCTTTAACCGACAGCTGTTGATGTCGGCCCATTGATTGCATTTGAACAAATCATGATGCCGAAAGGCACTCCTGACACAGTGCGTTCACTTGTGTACCGTTATCGGCCGAAAATGTCTTGATGGCTCTCGAGAAAGCCGGCGAACACCTCCACGATGAACTCAGCGTCGGCGCGCGTCATCGGTGTCGAGATCGATGCGGCAGCACCATACGGCAGGATGATGCCGTTCGCCGCAAAGAAGCGCACGAGCTCCTTCATTCGACCTGCTCCGGCAGGCGTAAGATAGGCCTCGCGGTAGTCATTCGGGGGTTGCGCCTTCGGATGGATGCGAAACAGCGAGGCGGCTCCGGTCACACACAGCGGCGCGTCCCTGGCTGAGATCGCTCGACAAATCCCGTTCCGGACAATATCTCCCAGGATCTCAAGATGTGCAAAAGCCGCTTGATCCAGATGCCGCATCGCGGCCAGTCCCGCTGTCATGGATAGTGGATTGGCGGAGAACGTACCGCCTTGCGGAAGCAGCGGCCGACCCGCTGAGGCATCGAATACCTTCATTACGTCCTCGCGACCGCCGATTGCTCCAATCGGCAAACCGCCACCGATGATCTTGCCCATCGTGATGAGGTCCGGAACAAGGCCGTAGCGTGCGGAAGCACCCTGGAAACTCTGCCTAAGATTTAGGACCTCATCAGCAATCACCAGAATGCCGTTCTTGCGGGCAGATGCTTGCACCTCGCCCATGAATTCAGGCTTTGGCGCAACGAGGCCACCGCGGCTCGGCATCGGATCCAGAATGATGGCGGCAAGATGGTGCGCATTCGATGAGATCAAGCGGCGCACCCCTTCAACGTCATTGAAACGGACCACAACTACTTCGTCGAGTACGCTCGCTGGCATCCCGCGATAGAAGGCCGTGGACTTGGGCTCGATGGCGTCCCCCCAATCGTCGGGCGTCGCTGCTTGACTGACCTCGACCCAGTCATAGGCGCCATGGTAGGCGCCTTCGAGCTTGGCAATCTTCGGAGATCCGGTGAAGGCCCGCGCAGCTTTGATCGCAAACAGCACGGCCTCAGTTCCCGTATTGACGAAGCGAACACGATCAACCTGCGGAATGCGGCCGCAAAGTAGTTCGGCGAGTTCGATCTCCCTCTCCGTCGGATTTGCGAAGCAGGTGCCGCGCTGAAGCTGATGCGTTAGCGCTTCCACCACGGGCCCGAAGGCATGTCCATGGATCAACGTCGTAAAGTTGCAATTAAGGTCGAGAAACCGTCGGCCATCAGCATCGAACAGATAGCTGCCCATCCCGCGCTCGATGTAGAGCGGAGTTGGATTTCGCTCAATCGTTACTCGCGAGGTGCCGTCTGGGAAGACCTTTTGGGCGCGGACAAAGTTTTCGTTGGACCGCCCAGCGCTCAGAAATCCAGGCGAAATATTCGAACCTGCAATCTCGGGGTTCACAATGTCCTCCTCGATTTCTTTGCCAATTTTGCTGAGTGAGCCAGCCAACAATCGTCGCCGCGCCACAACTGTTGGCCTTGCTGTTCGGCTTCCAGGAGTGTCGGAGTTCTCCTGGAGTGACATCGAGCCAATTTGAGCAGCTCGGCTACCTGAAAATCGCCAGACTATCTGCCTTGCTCCGCATTGACCTCTACGGGATTGCGCGGAGTGTCATCACTTGACTGTGCGGCAGACTCTCTAGGTGCCCTCACGTTAGTTAGCTATAGGATAGCCTTGTACGGCGAAATGCTAATTGACCGTACACACCCATAATACATCGAGATACTACCTACTTTGGTGAGAATAGCGACTTCGATTGCTCACGCCACGACTGGATTCCGCTACCACACCGACGCTTCGCCCGGATGGAAGTGAGGCTCGCGTCGCTTGCTGCGCGGCAGGGGTACCGCATTCGTCGCTTCCCGCCTACATGATCGCGCATCGACCTGCTCGTCAGTCGGAAGCAGGCTTGGATCCGCTGCTTCCGCCCACGCAAGCAAGCAAGGGCGCCTCATGGAATCTTGAGGGTTCTGTGAGGTCGGCGGGGCAAGGCCAGTTGCGCACTGTGGCCCGCCCGGCCACCTCATAGAAGCCGGGTTGAACGAAGCTGCGGAGTTGTGGACGCTACGGCGATGGTGCAGCCAGTGCGGCTCCCGAGAAGGCGCGCCTGTGGTCGCCGCGCGGCGGGGAGACATTCAGCTGACGTGAGCGGTGCCGTTGCTTGCGCCGCGAGCGCAATGCCGCGAGCGATTTGCTGTGCTGGGATGCGCGGCCGAACGATTGGCGGGATGTTCGGTGATGAGCGCGGCCACGGCGACATCGGACGTTGCCACCAGGAAGGTGCACGGAAGGGATGGATGGTGCAGGCGTGGGTCATGACGTGTCACAACGCAACAGATGGTCGCGCGCGCCGGCTCGCGGGACGACATCGAGTGCCGTCGCATGTGAGCAGACCGGGATCTCGCATTTGAGGAGAGGATCGCCAACGGCTTCTTGGCCAGCCGGAGCGTTGCGTACAGCAAGGAGTTTGACGGCAGAGGGCGGGCTTATCGTTGCGTCTTCATTGGCGAGGAAGCCATATTGGCGGATGCGATGGAAGCCGTTCGGTAGCGTGTGCAGGAGAAAGCGCCGCATGAACTCGTCGGCATCAAACGTCATCACCTTGGCTTTGCAATTCTGCCGATAGTCCTTCCAGGAAAAGGTCACCTCTACCATCGGCGAGCGAGATCAACCGACCGTTGGCGATGGCGACGCGATGCGTCTAGCGGCCGAGATGAGCCAGCTCCTGTTCGGGCCCGCCGAATGGCGGCTTGGCGTAGACGGCTCAGTCGGTCCGTCGGAGCTGGTCGAGCCGCCGGGTGAATGCGGCGGCATCAGCGAGATGGGCGAGATTACGAAAGAGGCCTAATTGGCCAACCGCGAAAGCGGCTTGCAGCTCCTGCAAAAACAAGCGGCGGAACAGCCGGGAGAGCACGCGGACCGGAAGGAGCCGGGGCCGGCAAGCGATCTAGAGCATCCCGATTCCAGCCAAAAACAACACGCTCTAGCGTGTGCCGTCGGGCGAAGGTTCACCACCCGATCCGACGCAGTAGACATGCTGATGGTGTTGCAGGGTCTGGCCCCATATGTAGAACGTCCCGCGCGGCTCGTGCATTTTCAGTCGATTTCACACATTGGAACGGCGCGGTCATATGGTCGGCCCTTACGCGCGGCACTTGGCCGCTGGCATCGATGAGATTCGCAGAACGAGAGCTAAATCAGGTATGCGCGCCAACGTGATCAGAGGCTCAAAACTCCAGTTTTGGGTGGTCACACTTTGGTCTCGCTGCAAAACTTCGGTCTCGCAAAGAGCACCGCGACTCTGACTACCGCTGGATGAAGTTTAGTGGCAAGTCACCTGGCGACGAGCAGACCTGTCGCACAATGAAGCAGCAGAAAGCCGTGCTTCTCGACAACCGTTGATGGGAACAAACCTGATATGGAGCGGGTAACTGCTTCGAAGATTGCGGCCGGATCAGCGGCATCGTTCTATGCTCCCCGCCGCATATATCGCTTCACATTTGCTGGCAGCATCAATCTCCGTCATATCCACACCGTTGAATCTCACGTGCCTGGTAATTGGCGATGGCGCAAGCCGCTATCACGACCCGCCAGGCCGACGGCGATGAAAAGAAGGAGACTATCGCCACGCCGGGTGCGGTGGCGATGGTCACTTGCCTTGAGCATCAAGCTTGAATGTGAGATATGTGTTTCGACATATCCAACCCAGTCGTCTCGCGACTTCCGTGATGATTTGCTTCTACATCGCGCTTGAATGCTGGCGGCCGATTACAAGGAGCACAACCACACTCGCGGCTCGGACGGAAGACGCTCTCCGAGTTCGCCTTCACTTGCCACCCGCACGGGATCGGACATTGCGCTATGCCAAAGGTTCCGCGCCAGGTCCTGTCGCTCGCCGTCCAAACCGTGCCAATCGAACAGCAGGTGCCAACTCAGGACTGGATAAAACATGATGGGGCAAGGTCATTGCGTCCGAAACGCGTCAAAGGACAACGCACAATTCTCGTAAACGCCCTCAGCGCAAGTCGAGAGCCACTTGTAGTCGTGCGGAGTGCCACACCGAGAATTGCAGACATACCCTGCCGTAGAACTCGACTTCAATGCCAACGCTTCTCCTCTGTGTCGTACGCGCCGGCAAGCGCATCGCTTACGCCAATCAGCTCACGTTTAAGCACTTTATTGCTGGATGGGGTTCTAGGAAGCACCGGAGTAAAGGCGATGTACCGTGGGACCTTGAACACAGCAAGGCGGGCAAGAGCGTGTTCTCGAATGCGATCTACGGATAGATCGCCTGGGGTAAGACCTTTTTTCAGCTCTACGCAAATCTTGACTTCCTCGCCACGCTCGGCATCGTAAACAGGCACGGCCGCTACATCCTCAATCTCAGGAATCTCGCGGATGATTGCTTCCACCTCGCGTGCGGCGATGTTTTCGCCCGAACGTCGGATCATGTCCTTCGTACGTCCTACGAGCCAATGAAAGCCTAGCTCGTCGCGTCGCAGTAGGTCTCCCGTCTTGAACCATTCGCCTTCGAACGAGGCGGCATTCGCTTTTGGCCTATTCCAATATCCCTTGAGGATTCCACGACCGCTCACCCACAGCTCGCCGACTTCGCCGATCGAGGTGGGTGTGCGGTCGTCATTCATCAACTGCAGTTTCCGAAATGGTGCGCGGATCCCCACCGAACCGGAGGCGGCCATCTCATCAAAATCGATCGGCATTTGTGTACCAAACCAGATTTCCGTCATTCCGTATGCATCTTGGGTGCGCACCTGAAACCGCTTCCGGAGTTTGCCTACGCTGTCTGGACTGCAGCCCCACGTCAGGCACTGCTTCAAGCATGTCGCCCCGTCTTCGTCGACAGCTTCCGCTTGACGCGCTGCCCGATCTGGAAATGAGCACCATTCGATGCGGTGCCTCTTGACCCAACCGATGAAGCGCGCCGGGCTGAATGGCGGAGCCAAGTAGAGGGTGCCCCCCTGCCTGTACGATTTTAGGAGATATTGCTTCGCATCGACGTATGCAAATGATTGCGTAGATAGATACCTCTGAAACGGCTCTCCGTCGGCGCAAATTCCCTGGTACGAGCTCACGCCCCAGTAGTCGTGTGTCAACATGCAGCCTTTCGGAAAGCCCGTAGTCCCAGAGGTATATTGAATGTCTAGCAGATCATCAGGATGGATTTCCTCCTTCACAAGAGAGTCACTGACGCCTTTGAGCAATCGATCAAGCGTAGTCGCTTTCCCGTCCGAAGGCTGCCCAATGAGAATTACTCGCTCCTGGGCAAGGTGTTGCGGCCAAGGTTTCATCGCTGACAGCACTGACCGTGCCGTATCGTCAACGATGGCGAACTTCGCCTGCGTATCGCTGAGAACGTACTCAATCTCTCTTGGCGTGTAGCGCATGTCAATCGGGACCATCACCCCGCCGAGCTTGGCGATCGCGAACCATAGGATCGGGAACTCGATGCGATTGGGCAGCATCACCCCAATTCGATCGTGCTTGCGCGCCCCGAACGAACGAAGTGCATTTGCATATTTGTTGGACGCCCGTTCCATCTCCAAGTAGGTAGCACGCTCGTCGCGCTCGAATACATCAATGGCGATCGTCGAACCGTGCGTTCTCGCGCGCGTTGCTACCAGCTGCCCGATTGTGATCGTCTCATAACAGGATTCCTGCTCCTCAATCTTGAGCAAGGCATTGGCGACGCGCTCTTGCAACTGGATCTCTGTTGGCTTTGGGGAAGTCATCGTCGGAAACCCTTCGGGTTCAAGCAGACAAGGGACGCAATCTTTCCATTTGGCTACTCACTGAGGTTGCGATACCGAGTGATAACCCGATGTAATGGATATTCCCATAACTTGGCCTGCCACCATTCTTCAAATGGCAACGGGGCTGCTAACTGCTTTAGAACATGAACGAGTATCCGAGAACTACCTATTCAGGTGGAAATACTGCCTGTTTGAGCGAACTTTCCCGTCAGTCAAACGGAGCGTTGTGGATCGGCAGAGGCGGCGGGATAATGCACACGGCCAACGAGGACGAGCTAGCGATCGTTCGAGCACTCGTCTTTCCGATATGCAGATCTGGACATGGGGCTGGACTCGTTGTGAAACCGTGCTCCGCGCAATTTCCTTAGCTTGCAACGGAGCTCTCAGGCTCCTGGGGACCCATCCCATAGCTTTGCACCAATCGGAGCGCGCAATCGAACCAAGGCCCTGGGCCATAGCAGCTTTGACTGTGCTGCCCGAGACTCGACACAGGCGCAGGTTCAGCAGGACCGTGATTTCGAGACTTGCTCTACCCATATCGTGGTGTAGGGAAAGCCGGTTTCCGCAGCGATCGAGCGGATCGACCAGTGCGGCGCGTAGCCTTGGCGTCGTCCGCACGGTCCACAGCAGCAATCTATTTCTCTTTTGATGGATCGATCCACCCGCGCATCGCAGGGTGCGCGGCATCGCTCAGATAGTAACCGCGCGATACGCTGCAGACGAACCCTGCCGGCCAAATGCTTTCCAGCACGAACGGTGCGTTTGACCACCTTTGACAACTGCATTCGTCACAAGCGCTTTTTTCAAAGGTCCTGGTCTGACTGAGTCACAAAAGCGCCGGCGAGAATCAATGATGCCTGAAGGACGACCATCAGCCGATGGGGCCAATATGAGCGAGCGTGGACTAGCATTACTTTGGCAGAATGTGTCTTCGCCACTTTTCTTCAAGGATTTGCTTTCGGCAATATGGGCCCGTTAATTCTTTTTTCCCCGCCGTATGCGAGGCGACGATGTTGCAGGAAGGCGTAGGCAATCATTGTCATAAGGGCGTGACGATGAAGACCTCGCCATGATCGCCCTTCGAAGTGATCAAGTCCAAGCTCCTCCTTCAGCTGTTGATGCGCCTGCTCACAATCCACCGTGCCTTGATGGTGGCGGCAAGCGTGCGCAGATCCGCCGCCTCCGGGAGATTGGCGAGATTGTATTTCTTCTCCCCGCAGGCACGTTGCTCACCAATGAGCCAGGCTTCGTCGCCTGGGAGATGCTGCTGTCCTTTATCCCATATTCGCCGCGGAGGGCCGTCGGCGGTGCGGACACGGAGAGCAGCAAATCGGGGCTTTGTGCCGGCCTTTCGTCACGCTACGCTAACTCAGGGTTTTCCGTTTGGCGCTGGCCAGCATTTGTTCTGCCGCAATCGACAAGATATCGGGCACGTGGTGCTTTCGTGGATTGCCACGGACTTTGGTGATCGGCCAAATGAGCTTCACGTCGGCCCGATACACTTTCTGGTGCCGAGGGATACCGACAGCCCAGGCCAAGCCGCGCTCTGTTAGCCCTTGTCGAAACGGTGCGCCGAGGCCGTATCCTGCATCCGCCAGTACACATCCAAAGCGCACGTTGGCGGCTATCGCTCGGTCAATCTCGGCCAAAGCAATCTCTGGCTTGGACCCTGGCGTTCGGTGTTCGGCTGGCACGCGAGCACGCTGCAAACGAGACATGTCGCTCGTCCGTAAGCGTCGTTCTCAGGTCACGGCCTTGAGGGCTTGAGCGCGGTAAGCTCAGGGCAATAGCTGGTCGATGTCGCGGTTTGGATGGCCGTTAACGATGCTGGTGAGCGCGGCGGTCAAGTAAACAAGCGGATCGACGTCATTCAGCTTACAGGTTTGGACCAGGGATGCGATGATGGCCCAGTGCTCGGCACCGCCGTCGGAGCCCGCGAGCAGCGCATTTTTCCGGTTGAGCGTGATCGGACGGATCGAACGTTCGACGGCGTTGTTGCCGAGCTCGATACGGCCATCATCGATGAAGCGCGTCAGACCCTCCCAGCGTGAGAGCGCATAGCGGATGGCGTCCGCGAGCTTGCCCTTCTGGCTGATCAGGGCGAGTTTTGCGTGTAGCCACTTCCGGAAGGTATCCGCAAGTGGCCGGCTTTTCTGCTGCCGGACGAGGCGACGCTCCTCGGCGATGCGGCCGCGGATGTTCTTCTCAATCGCGTAGAACTCGGCGATGAGCTTGAGCGCCTCGCTTGCGATGGGTGCCCGGGCCAGGTATTGCGAGCTCATAGAAGTTGCGGCGCATGTGCGCCCAACAGAACGCCAGCTCAACGTCGTCCCGCTCAGCGAGTTTGGCGTAGCCGGCATAGCCGTCGACCTGCAGGATCCCCTTGAAGCCTGCGAGATGAACGATCGGTCGATCAGCTCTGCGATCGGGGGCATAGACATAAGTGTCGCGGCGATCAGGATGGAAGGCAGCGTCAATCAAGGTGAGAGAGTTTCGCTGGGCTCGTGACGTAGGGAGGGCGTAGCCCGACCGGCGTTACGAGCCCAGCGTCGGCGCCATCCTAAGGAGGACCGCGCCGACTGGTGATCGCGGCCGGCGGGGTTATGCAAGTGGTGCTTCCGCCAAGAGGAATCACTCGCTTGCCCGGCCGACAGATGGCCCGGCAGGCGTATTTGGGCCGCCGGGTCACGAGGATCCGGAACTGCGCCGGGACCAAGTCTAGCCGCTCATTCACCTGTTTGCATGCGGCCCAAAATAGACACCAGGGCCAACGAGCACATGTGCCGAGTCGGCGAATAAGTCCGCCAGATCGCGTCGGCGAGCATGGGCTAGTTAAGATCAGATCAAATGATGTGCCTGGCAGCTCGCAGGCTCGGAAGCTCGGCCGATTGATCCTGTAGGGACGCAGAACGCGATCAGGATGTCCCATAGCGGATGCGGCTCGTTTGGCTTTTTCGAATCTCTTCTCGACGGCGTTGATACATCTCATTCGAGGCGGCTAGCCGGATGACATGACAGAGATCAATTCCCGCTTTTGCCAAGATTTTCGGAAAGATACTGGCACCTGTCAGCCCGGGGACCACGTTGACTTCAAAAAAGTGGATACCCTGCTGCTTGTCAACGATGAAATCCAGGCGCCCGAATGTGTGAAGCTTGAAAGTCCGAGTAATCTGCGCGGAAATGGCGGCGATACGGTTTTGCAGGACGCTATTTATGTCGTGAAACTCAACAGAGTAGCTACCCTTCTTCGTCTTCTGATCATATCCAAGGAAGCCAGAGGGGTCGTTGATCCGTGCAATCGGAAGCGCCGTAATCTCATTGCGGTCTATTAGGACGCCGCAGGTGTACTCCGTTCCAAAAATTCGCTGCTGGACCAAGAACGAGGGGTCATACGGAGCGATACGTTCGGAATACGAACGGAGGCTTTCCTCCGAGAGTTCGTCTGTGCACTCAGTAAGGAACGACCCTCCTAGCGTGTTCGGCTTGAGGACACATGGGCCAGCGATATCTCGGACCGCCTCCGCGATGCCGGATTCGAGATTTCCTTGAGAGATGTGGACCGTAGGAATGGGAGTCAACTCGGCGCAAACTCGATTGGCAACTACGCCTTGCAAATACTTATCTGCCGAGAGCATTGCAGCAGTTTTGTCGCCAAAGCTCCCCGGAATGTCGTGGAATTGGGCAAGAGCCTGGATTTGGCCATCCTCTCCATCCTGGCCCTGGAGAAGCGAAAAGACGAAAAGGCCGTCGCTCTTGAGCAAATGAGCGAGAGAATCGAGCGGATGCCTCTCGGCGCGAGCTGTGAATTCGTCATGCTTGGGAAGGCGATCCCCTTCCAGCATTAACCTAAGTACGCTCCCAAATCGCGAGATATAGTAGATTGATACCGGTGAGATATCAGCACGGGGAGCACTGTTGTGGGTTTCAGCGAAGTCATCGTACATCGCGATCGACCAGTCGTGCTCCACAGACCGCCCGCCGTAAATGAGCGCAAATAGCATGGCAAACTACCTTTCTTCGAAGCGATTCGCAGGGCCATCAGCGATCAATCCGAATGTGCGTCTGCTAGGTATTTGCCGCCAGGAGGTCCCTCCTGAACCGAAAGGGCCATCGTACCATTATCGTTCATCCTAGCATCATAGAACATGCGCTCACGAATATGATTGTCTCGGTTGAACGTCAGCACTCGAGGTTTCATCTTTACGATCTGATGCTTCTCAACGTATGCGGAGGAGCAAATGATTATCTCGTCTCCGATCTGGCAGCTGCGAGCAGCGGCTCCGTTCAGCACACAGCAACGAGAGCCCCTCTCACCGTAAATGACGTACGTGCTGATTCGCGCACCTGAAGCCTTATTCCATATTTCAACGAATTCGAGCGGAAGAATCCCCGCCTGCTCGCAGTGATCTGGATCAAGAGTGATTGAACCGTGGTAGTTCAGGTCCGCACCGGTTACGCTGATGCCATGAAGCTTGGCGGCAACGACTTTTCTCATACACGCCTCCTCTTTCCGTTATGGATCGCCCCTTCGGTGAGCGACCGGTAAAATCAGTGCAGAGACGAGATTGATCGATGTTCGATGTCGAAAGTTGATTTCAACAGAGAGTAGTCATTGGACTGAAGCAGCTCGAGCATCGTACGCCAGCAGCAGGAGACGGCCAGGCCTACATTGGCAGGCCGGCGTCGGAAATTATTGCTAGCCTTATTGGCACTCTTGCCTAGAAGGAATTGACTCAGATTTGGCATATGACCTACCTCTGATCCATTGACGGATGCGGGCCAGCCGTACTCGGCGTTTCGCCGATAACAGCAGCAACACTCGTGCCAACTCTGTTTGTTCAGCCGCAGAAAGATTCCCTGCTTGCTTTTCAGCCTAGGGGCAGATCGACCTAAGAAGTGCGTTATGAGCTGAGGGGCGCTACCCGACAAACAAAATGTCGGATGGTGTACAAGGGGTAGGTTTCTGTCGGTTCATCTCATCGGCCTTTCAGTGCCTCACCGCACCCAGAGCCCTAACGCGAAGATGCAGCGAAAAGCCTTTGACATGCCTGCCAAGCTCCAGATGCGCATCGGGCCGGGGGTAAAGCTGTCGGTGTAACTAGCGTTGCGTCAATCGTACCCGTCTATAACTCGAATACGTCAAGCAGCCCCCGACTGCCTTTGCGGGCATCACACCCGACTTGAGAGGTAAGGTTTCGACCGTGCCCACCAACGCCTATATATGGGTTGGCTGGTCTTACTCGCGCTTGCGGAAGCCAATGGCGGTCTTTGGTAATCAATATGGAGACTGTTCTCAAAGTCGCTGCAGCATCGAAGGATAACATTATCGCGACGCGTCCTAGCTCCGTCGGCCAACTGCAGACCTCCAGGCGGGGAGAGGCGTAGGCAGGAACGTTGTGGGAAGGCCGGGCGTTCGAGGCGCAAAATCTGGAACACCGTTGGAAGCAATTATCGCACAAGAGGGCACCTACACCTGCAACTCGTACACGAACATCGTACACACACGTCGGAACAGAGAGGCCGCCCTCGCCTACATCAATCAACTTCTTTTTGATCAAGGGATGCTTTCTTTACCAAAAGCGCTCCAGTACGGACCCAAGACGGATGTGGCCTTGGGCGAACTCGCGGCGGATATTCTCATCAACTGTCGAGAGCTCCGTGAGTCGGTCAAAATCCCCGGCGCATCCGGCGACGGCCCCCGGCTAGGCCGTTTTTTGGCGGAGGGCTGATTGCGCTTAAGCAGCGTGAGCGACGCTTTGAGGCTGCCACTTCCAAGACAACAGTTCGTCGATGCGCTTGGCAGGATGATCCGGTAGGCGCGCCAGCACGACGGCAAGCCAAGCCTGCGGGTCGATGTCATTGAGCTTGGCGGTGGCGATGAGGCTGTAGATGGCGGCCGCACGCCGGCCGCCATCGTCGGACCCGGCGAAGGTCCACTTTTTTTTGTCCCACAGCGACCGCCCGTAGCTCGCGCTCGGCAGCATTGTTCGACATGCAAAGCCGTCCGTCGTCGAGGAAGCGGCTAAATGCATCCCAGCGGCTGAGGCAGTAATTGATCACCTCGGTCGTGTCGTTGTTCCGGGAGAGCTTGGCGCGCTGCTCGCGCAAGCACTCCTCCAGCTCGACGATCAGGGGCGGCTACGCTCCTGGCGCACACGCAAACGCTCCTGCGCAGTAAACCCGTTGATATCGCGCTCGATGGCGCACAGAACATCGATGCGCTTGACCGCCTCGGCCGCGATCGGCGCCTTGGTGAGCCGTGCCAGATCAAAGAACTTGCGTCTGCCGTGCGCCCAGCACGCGGCCTCGATGATCGGGCCGCCCTTGCGTTTGGCCTCGTAGAGCCTGCCAAAGCCGGCGTAGGCGTCGGCCTGCATCAGTCCGGCATTGCCCGCCAGATGCTGCTCCGGATGTGCACCGCCACGATCGGGCGAGTAGAAAAACAAGACCGCCGGCGGATCTGGGTCGGCAAACGGACGGTCGTTGCGCACGTAAGTCCAGAGCCGGCCGGTCCGGGTCTTGCCCTTGGCCAGGACCGGCACCGTGGGGTGAGTAGGCCGGAGGGATTTCACCTCCAGCCTCTCGCAGAACCGGGCGTGAGACTCTCGCCTCACCCGGCTCCCATCAGGCAAGCTTGCCGCCATCGCCAAGTTGCCAATGCACAAAGAGCCTGCGGTTCTCACGCGCGATCTTCTCCAGGAAGAGACGCGCGCGTCCTAAGCGATGATGGAAGCGCTTGTACTTTCGCTTCAACCAGATAGCCAACGTCTGGTTGATGTAGCGCCAAAGGATAGAGCGCCGAACGCGTGTACTGCCCATAATAAGCGATCCAACCCCTAACCATCGGGTTAAGTTCGCGGGCAATATCGTCCAACGTCACCTCGGTTCGCTTGCGAAGTTTCAAGCCGCAGATCGTCCCTCGCATGGCGTTCAGCGCTGGTTTGCTGACCACCGGAGTGAACCCGCAGAACATACTCTGCGAACGTGGCCCCAGGACCGATCGCGGCCGGAAGCAATAACCGAGAAAGTCAATCATAACCGTCTCGCTTTTGCCCCGGCGTCGATCGTCCTTGCAGTAGACGATCCTCGTCTTCGTAGGATGCAATTCCTGGCGGCACTCCGCCAGCCGAGCCTGGAGCGCTTCGCGAACGCTTTGCACCTCCATCTCATTCCGACAATGTACCAACCCGTCATCCGCATAGCGACTCCACCTGAGATCGGGGAACGTCCACGCCATCCAGAGATCAAATGCATAGTGCATGAAGAGGTTGGCGAGGAGCGGGCTCACCACGCCCCTTGTGGGGTACCGCGGCTTCGCTCGATTACCGTTCCATCCTCTTGCAGCATCGGCGCTGTCAGCCATCTTTCAATGTAGAGCAGCGCCCATGCGCACGTCACATGTTTCCGGACGGCCCGCAGCAGACGCTCGTGGTCGATGTTGTCGAACAGTCCCTTGATCGAACTCCAGAACCCAATCATACTTCCAGCACCGCTGTCGCGTGACGCCTACCGCATCGAGAGCCGATTTGGGGGTCGTAGCCGTAAGAATCCGCCAGAAAGATTGCGTCGAGAGCCGGCTCAATTAATGTTTGACAACCGTCTGTGCCACGCGGTCTGCCACAGTGGGCACCCCGAGGATCCTTTGGCCCCACTCTTCTTTGGAATGGAGACGGCGCGAACAGGCGGCGGGAAGTAAGCGCCTGAGCTCATTCGATTCCAAATCTTGTAAAGATTGCTCTTCAAGTCGGATTCGAACTGCTCAATCGTCACTCCGTCGACACCGCTGCGCCACCATTGGATCGCCCCTGTAATATCGCGTCGCGGTCTTCTCCGCTTGTGCTTCTCCCTTTCCATCGGAGCGACTGGTTCCTGCAGTTCCGCGGCAGCGCCTGCATCCGATTCACGCCCCCTCAACGCCGGTCGCCGCCCGCCCGGTCATCAGGCTTCCGGCGGGCTCATCCCAGAGGGACGATACACCTCTGGTTTTGACGACGATTTCCACGTTACGACGGTTCATCGGCGGGTTTATTTTCATTCGTCTCTCGGACGCCTATCCGCTCCGGTATTCCCGACCGTTGGCTTCAACGCTCACGACCGCGCCTCTTAAGCGAAGCCGCTTGAAGTGATTTGGGACCCATCCTGAAAGTCGATCCCGAGGGGCCTACCCTCATCGCTGCCACAGAGTTTCAGATCATCGATCATCCTTTCCGTGTACTTCTGCAGCACACTATCGTCGGCATGAAGGCGCTCGGCCCTCATAACATGGGCTTCCAGCAGGCGCAGCAGGGGATCCAGCGAGGCACAGACCGCCCCAACGGCATCTGCTGGTCGACAGTGCGATCGGCACGCCTTCCAGCACGTAGCGCTCGGCCTGGCGGTTCAAGGGCTGATGCTGACCGAACTTCTCGAACATGATCATGGCCAGGAGGCTCGGGCCAGCCCATCCCCGGGGCACGGCATGGAACGGTGCCGGCGCCTGGCTGATCTTCTCGCAGTCGCGACAGGAGAACTTCTCCCGGACCGTCTCGATCACCTTCCACTGGCGCGGCACCACTTCCAGCGTCAGCGTCACGTCCCCCCCAAGCTTGCGCAGGCGGCTGCTGCCGCAGCATTCACAAGCCGTAGGTCCATCGATTACCACCCGTTCCCGGGGAAGGTGCTCGGGGAAGGTCTGGCGCTCGGCACGCTTGCAGGTAAATCCCCGCACCGTTGTCGTCCTGGCCACCGCCCGTTCCGCCGCAAGCTCGTCCTCGGTGGCGTCGGTCCAGCTCCTCGAACGTCAGCGCCAACTGCTCGATCAGCCGCGACGAACGCTCCGACCGCTGGCTGTAGATTTGATGCCTTAGCTTGGCAATCTGCAGCTTCTGTTGCGCGATCAGCGCTTCATCTTCTGACGCTTTCGCGCGGGCGACCGCGAGTTCGGCGGCGATCTCCAGACGCTTCGCGCGCTCGACTGCCAGCGCCTTCTTCAGGGCGGCAATGTCATCCGGAACAGCGTCGCGGTCGGCATCCATGAGACGCAGTGAATCACAGATTGGACGCGTTGGGATTCCCCCAATTGCAAAAAGCTGCGGATTCTGCGCTCAGCCCGCGCTTAGCGGCTGCCAGCTCAGTTGCGGATTCCGCCAGTCGATCCCTTTCAGCATGTAGGCCATCTGCGCCGCCGAGATCGATACCGCGCTGTCCGACGCCGAAGGCCATATGACATGGCCTTTTCCTGCCCGTGATCGCATCTTGGCCGCCGCCGGGAGGATGCTACGCAATCGGTTTGTGCCTTCGTTGGTCTCGACATACACACGGAGACAATTTCTGTCACGGTAGCGGACGTTGGGCGAGCGGGTGAAGTTCGGCATGTCGGCACGATCAAGAACGATCCGACGGCAATCGGCAAACTCGCTCGGAGTCTGGCGCGTCGACATGGTGTCGTCGAGTTCGTCTACGAGGCTGGATCATGCGGCTACAACGTTCAACGTCAACTCACGGCAATGGGGATGATCTGCAAAGTGTGCGCACCCTCGCTGACGCCACGCAAGCCAGGCGAGCGGATCAAGAATGACCGGCGCGACGCCATCATCTTGGCTCGTCTTCATCGGACCGGTGAGCTCACCTATGTCTGGGTGCCGGACGCGCTTCATGAGGCACTACGCGACCTGGTACCGGCGCGGCACGCAGCTGGTCAGGATGTCCGCCGGGATCGCATTCGCATTCAGGCGTTCATGCTCCGTTGCGACTTGCGCTTCGAGGGGAAGGCCTGGAGCCGCCGACATCGAGGACGTTCGCCCATCCGGCGCAACAGATTGCATTCCAGACCTATCTCAACGCACTTGACCATGACGAGGCTCGCAAGGCTGGAGTAGAGAGCAAATCCGCGAACTACTCGCGAGCTCCCCGTGAGCCAAACAGATGCAGGCTCTGCAAGCATTGAAGGGCGTCGGTCCGATCCTACGATACTCGCCGAGGTCCGAGACTTTTCCCGCTTCGCTAATCCGCGGCAGCTCGTTGCCTACTTCCGCCTCGCCCTAGGCGAGCACAGCAGCGGCGGTACGGTGAGGCCGCGCGGCATCACCAAGGCGGGCAGTTCGATCGCGCGGGCCGTGCTGCGTGAAGCTGCCTGGAGCTATCGTACCACGCCGAAGGTTGGGCAATGGATGAAAGAGCGTTGCCCGCCAGTTTCACAAGATATCGCTGCTCTGGCCTGGAAAGCGCAGCTACGTCTGCACAAGACCTATCGGAAGCTTACCGCGCGCGGAAAACGCTCAGTCGTCGCCACCGCTGCAGTTGCGCGGGAACTGCTCGGCTTCATCTGGTCCATCGGCCAACGCGTCCCGCTAGGCGCGTAATCGACCACGCATCCTACGATCCGCCTCAGCGAGGGCGCCGAGCGCGGTAGAGGGAATCCTCGAATTCATTTGGACAGCAGAAACGCCCACGTCCGAGGCCAGAGCGAGGCAGCCCTCCGACGCACCGTCATCATGGGGTAGCCAATCCCCGCATAGGAGTCTGAGCGACCATCGAGAACATTCGGCGTCCTCACCCATGCGGATCGTATGCATCAAATATCCACGTCCCAAAACGGACGATCGGGAAGCTGTGTTCAAAACAGTTGACAAAGGCCATAGGAGATGAACTTGCCGCGATCCAGGCGCTTGGCGTAGAGCGACATGCCCAGCCCGTCATGCCAGAGGATCTCGACCAGATCGCCGCGGCGACCCCGGAAGATGTAGAGATCGCCAGCATGGGGATCGCGCTTCAGGCTCTCCTGGACCGCAAGCGCCAAGCTTTGCATCCCGCGGCGCATGTCAGTGTGGCCTGTCGCGATCTAGACCCTGACGCCGCTCGGAATCGGGATCATCGCCGTCTCAGAAGCTGAAGAACCCGCTGCAGCGCCTCAACGTCCACGTCACGGTCAACGCGAACACGACGGCCGCCGCCGAGCTCAATCTCGATGATTCCAGCCCTTGTACGCTGCGCAGGCGGTGAAGACGCAAGTTGTGGCGCGCCACTCGAGATCGGAGCCGCCGCAGGCGTGATCTCAACCGGAACAAGCACCGGCGCGGCATCCCCGCTCAACTTGCCTTCGCGCGCCAATCGGCGCCACGTGAACAATTGGCTCGTCGACAGCCCGTTACGTCGCGCCGTCACCGACACCAAACGTGGCCCGCCATAGCTCTCGGTGACGATCCGCTGCTTTTCTTCCAATGTCTAACACGTCGAGCGCACGTCGAGACACTTCAAGCCGGGAAACCTTCGGCGTAGGCATATGGTCAGTCATACGCCTATGTCTTCATCCTCCATCAAACCGTGCAAGGCGGTCATCGCCGGAGCGATACGTTGAAACTCCCCAACTGATGATGCGCGTCAGCGCCGCTGAACAGCGGTAGCCGGTCAGGCAGGGCGTTTATTTTCAGTCCCTTCAGCCAGCAAGCGGAGTGGGGATTTACGTCGCTCGATCGCAACGCCAGCGTACGCATACGACGAGGACCGCCTGATTGACGCATGCGCGCGGGTACAGTTAGTTCTATGATCGGCGGGGTGAAGGTCAGGCGGCTTGCTGATCGGTGGGATTGGCTTGGCGCAGGAGCTTCCATTCCCAGGGCAGCAGTTCGTGCAGCCGCGACGTAGGAAGATCCGCGATCCGGGCGAGGACGTCGGCGAGCCAGGCCTTAGGATCGACGTCGTTGAGGCGACAGGTCGTGATCATCGTCAGCATGATGGCGGCCCGATCGGCACCGCGCTGGCTGCCAGCGAAGGTCCAGTTGCGCCGCCCCAAGGCGATGCCTCTCAACGCGCGTTCAGCGCAATTGTTGGTCAAGCAGACCCTGCCGTCGTCGAGGAAGCGGGCGAAGTCGTCCCAGCGCCTGAGCATGTAGTTCATGGGCTTCAGGACCTCGGAGGAGCTCGACAGGGTCTCCCGCTCGCGGAGCAGCCAGTCGTGCATGTCGTCGAGAAGCGGCTTGCTCTGTTCCTGGCGCACGGCGCGCCGGCCGTCGGCACTGCGGCCGTTGATGGCGCGCTCGATCTCGAACAGGGCGTCAAGACGCCTGACCGCTTCCAGCGCGATCGGGGAGACCGGTTTGCCTTTCTGTCCGTCCCGGGCGGCTTTCTCGATGTCAGCCAGTTCGAAGAAGCCCCGCCGCGCATGGGCCAGGCAAAATGCCGGCGTGATCGGCATCGCTTTCCTTTTTGGGTCGAACAACGGCTCGAAGCCGCTATAGCAATCCGCCTGCAGGATACCGCCGAAGACGGCCAGATGCTTCTGGGGATGTTCGCCCCTTCGGTCGCCCGAGGCGTAATAGACCGCCGCCGGCGGCGCAGGTCCGGCGAAGGGCCGATCATCCCGCACATACGTCCAGATCCGGCCGGTCGTGCATTTGCCCTTCGCCAGGACGCGGATGGTGGTGTCGTCGCCATGAAGGCGCTCGGCCGCGAGCACATGACGCTCGATCAGCTGGAACAGCGGCATGACGGCGAAGGTTCCGTGGCCGACCTGGTCGGCCAGCGTCGACAGCGGCAGATCGATCCTCTCGGCCTTGAAGCGCACGCTCTGGCGGTTGAGCGGGATATGCATGCCGAATTTGTCGAACAAAATCGTCGCCAGCAATTGTGGGCCGATGAAGCCGCGGGGCGTCGCATGGAACGGTGCCGGCGGCTGGCTGATCTTCTCGCAATCGCGGCAGGTGAACTTCTCGCGTACCGTCTCGATGACCTTAAAGCGACGCGGAATCTCCTCCAGCGTCTTGGTCACATCCTCGCCGA
>Ga0209389_1000690_pt1 | contig 21019 bp, 25 predicted proteins | sample CowpearedBW_FD_187526 | JGI IMG/M metagenome (GOLD analysis project Ga0209389, IMG submission 187526) | Root nodule microbial communities of legume samples collected from California, USA - Cow pea red BW (SPAdes) (version 2) | ecosystem: Host-associated > Plants > Roots > Nodule | place: USA...
TGTTCCTCTACTCGACGCCTGTCAGCGCGCTGGCCGGCCAGCTCGACGTCGCCAGTGTCGCCGGCAGCGCTATCTTCGGCGGCCTCGGCGGCCGGATCGTCGGCGCGATGATCTGTGTCGGTCTGATCTCCTCGATCAGCGCGATGATGTGGATCGGCCCGCGCGTGATGATGACGATGGGCGAGGACATTCCGGCGCTGCGCGTGTTCTCGCAGAGGTCGGCGAACGGTGCGCCGGCCTATGCGATCCTGTTTCAGCTCGCCGTCGCGACCCTGCTGCTGTTCACGCGCAGCTTCGAGGCGGTGCTCGACTTCATCCAGTTCGCGCTGCTGTTCTGCTCGTTTTTCACCGTCGCCGGCGTCATCAAGCTTCGCATCACCGATCCCGATTTGCCGCGGCCCTATCGCGCCTGGGGATACCCGTTCACGCCGCTGGTTTTCCTGCTCATGACCGCGTTCATGATGTACTACCTGTTGACCGAGCGGCCGGTGCAGTCGCTGTCGGGGATGCTCGTCATGCTCTCGGGCCTGCTGATTTATGTTGCATTCCGCAGGCGGCCGGTTGCCGCTGGCAATTCATCACATCGCGAATAGACATGTTTCGACCCCTGAGAATTGCAGCCATAGCCCTTGCCCTGCTGGCTGCGGCCGTCTCGTCCGCACGTGCCGCCGAGGTCACCTACGACGACACCGCGCGCTTCCTTGCAGGCATGCAGCCTTCGGCGGACTCGCCGCTGGTGCCGCTCACCAAGGATCCGGGCTGGCAGCGTCATGCGAAATTCTTCGATGGCGCCTTCGCCCAGCTCGAGCAACGGCAGCTCTCCAATATCCGCAGCTGGGCCGACGTCAATCTCGCCGCGCCCCGGCCAACCATGTTCTACATGTTCAGTGGTCCGGATTTCCTCTACGCCAACGCCTTCTATGCCAAGGCCAGCACCTATGTGCTCGGCGCGCTCGAACCGGTGGGGGCGGTGCCCGACCTGACGCGGCTGCCGCGTGGATCGGTCGGCGCTGCGCTCTACAACGTCGAGCGCTCGCTCGCCTCGATCCTGAGCTTTTCGTTCTTCATCACCAAGCAGATGAAGGTCGATCTGCACGCTAATCAGGTCAACGGCACGCTGCCGATCCTCTATGTCTTCCTGGCGCGCTCCGGCAAGACCATCCGCAACGTCGAGATGATCGCGCTCGACGACAAGGGCGGCGTGCATACGGCCGGCGACAATCCGGGACCGAACGCGACGCGCGGCGTCCGCATCACCTTCGCCGGCAGCGATGGGGAGGCGCGCACGCTGTATTATTTCTCGACTGATCTTTCCAATGCCGGTGCACGCGCGACCGGCTTCCTGAAATTCTGCGAGACGCTCGGGCCCGGCAACAGCCTGCTCAAGAGCGCGTCGTATCTGCTGCATTCCGGCAATTTCACCGTCGTGCGCGATTGGCTCCTCGCCAACAGCGCCACCGTCATCCAGGACGATTCCGGCATTCCGCTCGCGAACTACAGCGCGCGGCAATGGCGGTTCTTCCCGTTCGGCCGTTATCTCGGTCCGATCGATGAATTCCCGGGTCGCTACCAGGAGCGCTACGCCGAACTGTTCACGCGCGCCCAACCGATCGATTTCGGCGTGGGCTACCGCTGGCGGACGCACGAGTCGAACCTGCTGCTGTCAGTGAAGGTGCCGGGGAGCGAGGCCGCGCCGGCGGAGACCACTTCGTCCGCCGAGCCGTCGCCAAAGCCGCTACGGCCGAAGCGGCTACGTCCGCCCGAGTCGATCCCGCCGCAGTCCGGACGTTTCTTCTGGTTCCGTTAGCTACCAGTGCACGCTCTGGCTCGGCACGATGAACGCCGTCGTGCTTGGCGGCGTTGCGAGGCTCGTCGCTAGATACCAGCCGGAGCCGAGCACGAGCGCCAGCAGGGCGACGATTGCGAGCAGATCCATGGTTCTGGGGTCGTGGTGCCGCCTGGAGCCAGGATTTGGCTTAATCCTGAAGGGAAAATGAGGGCTGATTTTCCAGCGCATTGTTGTTTCCTCCCCTATGGGAGCATCACATCAACGCGAGCTGAGAGTTCCGGTTCCAGTCAAGACAGCGATGCGCGACGCACCGCAGCAGCTTAGGACGCGTTGACCCCGCGCCAACGGCCGTAGCGCCAAGGCAGGTACCAGCGCGCGCTTTGCGGTGCGGTGAGCGGTACGTTGTCGATGCCTGAGGTGCCGAAGGGATTGCAGCGCAAGAGGCGCGCAAGCGTCATCCAGCCGCCGGCCCAGAGTCCGAACCGTTCGATCGCTTCGTCACCATAGACGGAGCAGGTCGGCAGGTGCCGGCAATTGTAACCGACCAGCGGCGAGAGCGTATGGCGGTAGAGCCAGATCAGAGCGCGGCCGAATCTGCGCGGGAGCCGGAGCGCGCCCGCAACGGGATTGGAACAATGCTCGCGGGCTGAATGCTTCATGTGCGCTTTGCTGCAACGTTAAGCGACGTACTGCTCGGTTCCAATGCAGGGAACCGTAAGCTGTTGTTTGCGCGCCATATTTTGCCTGCTTTCTGGGAGCAGTGCAGCAAGTATCTGTGGACGAGCTGTATTCGCCCGGATACCATTTTTATGACGCCCGTGTGTAGAAACATACGCCTGTATGATGGACTCAGAGGGCGCTACCGGGGATTGTTTGGGGACCTTTGGGGCTTGGGGAAGGAACCAGATTGAAACTTCTGAACTCCCTTAATCTTCGCGGCTGGTTGCTAGTGGGAACCGCCGTCTGTGGAGTCGCGCTGGCTGGAGCCGTCGCGACATTCGGGTCGTCAGCGCGAGCCGGTGCTGCCCTCGAAGAGCGCAAGCTGCCGATGAAGTTCAGCTGGGTGGCCTGTGAGCCGAACTGCCGCGGCTGGGTCAGTGCAGTCGGCATCATCACCGCCGATACGCCAAAGGCTTTCGAGGAGTTTTCTCGCGGACGCCAGCTCGGCGGCGCCACCGTGGTGCTCGACTCCAGCGGCGGTTCGGTCAACGATGCCATCACGCTCGGCCGGCGCTTCCGCAATCTCGGACTTCTGACCACGGTCGGCATCAGCCTCCAGAACCGCGGCGGACAAGGCGCCCGTCCGGCGGTCGCGTCCGGGGCCTATTGCGAATCCATGTGCGTGTTCCTGCTGCTGGCCGGCAAGAAGCGCTACGTGCCGGAAGCCGCCCATGTCCGCGTTCATCAGATCTGGATGGGCGATCGCGCCGACGATGCGAAGGCTGCCAGCTACAGCGCGCAGGACCTGATGATCGTGGAACGCGACATCGGCCGTCTCGCCAAATACACCTTCGACATGGGCGGCGCCGGCGATCTGCTGTCGCTCGCGCTCAGTGTGCCGCCGTGGGAAGATTTGCACGAGCTCGACGCCGGTGAGCTCAAGCTCACCAATCTCGTGACGACGGACCTCGTGGCCGACGTGCTGCCGCATGTGGACATCTCCGCGCCGGCGATGGCGGAGCTTGCACCGAAGACGCAGGCCAGGTTCGGCACGGGACCGGAGCAGCCTGCCAAGTCGACCAAGACCGCGGAAGCCTTGGCACCGACCGCCGGCGGCGTGGCCACACCAGCCACACCAGCCGCGGCGACGCAGAAGTAAGTTTCTTCTACCGTCGAAACGACGAACCCGGAATCTAGAGATTGCGGCACGAGATTCCGGGTTCGCGCAGACACACGCCCCGGAATGACACTGATGAAACTAGCCCTGCGCCGCCGCCGGCTGCTTCGCCTTGGCCTCGATCTGGCCGATGGCATCCACCACCGCATCGAAGGTCAGGAGCGTCGAGGCATGCCGCGCCTTGTAATCGCGGACTGGCTCGAGGAACTTGATCTCTTCCCATTTGCCTTGAGGAGGCGCACCGTTCTCCTTCAGCATCTTGCGAACGGTTTCGCGTAACTCACGGAGTTCGCTCGCAGTCGAGCCGACCACGTGACTTGCCATGATGGATGAAGAGGCCTGTCCGAGGGCACAGGCCTTCACGTCATGGGCGAAGTCGGTGACGGTGTCCCCATTCATCTTGAGGTCGACCTTCACGGTCGAGCCGCACAGCTTGGAGTGGGCAGTGGCGGAGGCATCGGGGTCCGATAGCCGCCCGAGGCGCGGAATATTCCCGGCCAGTTCGATGATCCGCTTGTTGTAGATGTCGTTCAGCATGTGATGGAGTCCAACACTTCCGCACCGGATCGGCCTTGGCGCGCGCCGACCACGGTCCTATATAGGGGCGGAACCGACGGAAAAATAGTCCAGCGGGGGTGGCCCAGACCATGCGGCCGACGTTGGTGGAGAGGTTCTTTTCCACCAGGTTCAATTATTCTGTTCAGGCGTCCGGCGGCTTGCCGCCCCGTCTGCCGGTGACACTCCGGCCGCAAGGCCGTCGAACGGAGTCGATATGGACGCTACGATCAAATCCATCCGCCCCAACAAGCCTTCCGACCGGCAGCCCGAGAGCCGCCCCACTGAGCTTGATCCTGCCGAATTCCTCGCCGTCGCCGTCCGGGCCGACCAGCCGCGCCCGGCGCGCGCCGAGGCGGAAGCGGCGGTGAAGACGCTGCTCGCCTATATCGGCGAGAACACCGAGCGCGAAGGCCTGCTCGACACCCCGCGCCGCGTGGTCGAGGCCTTCGACGAGCTCTATCAGGGCTATCACCAGTGCCCGGCCGAGGTGCTCGACCGCACCTTTGGTGAGACGGCGGGCTATGATGATTTCGTCCTGGTCCGCGACATCGAATTCACCTCGCAATGCGAGCATCACATGATGCCGTTCTACGGCAAGGCGCACATCGCCTATACGCCGGTGGAGCGCGTGGTTGGCCTGTCCAAGCTCGCGCGCCTGACGGATATCTTCGCCCGCCGGCTGCAGACCCAGGAGCATCTGACGGCCCAGATCGCGGCCGCCATCGACGAGATCCTCAAGCCGCGCGGCGTGGCGGTGCTGATCGAGGCCGAGCATACCTGTATGTCGGTGCGTGGCGTCGCCAAGCATGGTGCTTCCACCTTCACCAGCCGCTTCACCGGCATGTTCCGCGACAATCCCGCGGAGCAGGCCCGCTTCCTGTCCCTGGTGCGAGGCACGACGCGCTGACCTCGCAAGGCCTTATTTTTTGAGCATGATCTTTTCGGAAAACCGCTTCACACTTTTCCGGATCATGCTCGAGCGAGGGTCCCGTGTCCGCTCACTCCCATGAAATCGAGGAAGGTCTCGCCTTCCTGCCCAAGTTTGACGCGAGCGGTCTCGTGACCTGCGTCGCGACCGATGTTGCCACGGGCGATGTGCTCATGGTCGCGCACATGAACGCGGAGGCGCTGCGCGAGACGATCGCGACCGGCGAGGCTTGGTACTTCAGCCGCTCGCGCAATGCCTTGTGGCGAAAAGGTGAGACATCGGGTCAGACCCAGCGCGTCGTCGAGATGCGCACCGATTGCGACCAGGACGCGATTTGGATCCGCGTCGAGCAGATCGGCGCGGCGTGCCACACCGGACGGAGGTCCTGTTTCTACCGCAAGGTGGAGGGAGAGGGCACCGGTGCGAAGCTCGTCTTCGTCGATGCGGAACGGCTGTTCGATCCGGACGTGGTCTATAAGAAATAGCAAGCTGTCATTCCGGGGCGCGCGCGTAGCGCGAGCCCGGAATCCATTGCAGGGCATCGCGCGCGGCTCAATGGATTCCGGGCTCGCGCCTACGGTGCGCCCCGGAATGACCGTGAGGGCTAAATTAACCCGGCATTAACCATACCTGTCCCACGGTGAGACGATAGGGCGCCGAATTGCCGGCGCCGCTCAACGCCGCGCGGGGCGGGCACTTCATCATGTCGGTCGACAATTTCAGTGCGACGCAGACGGCCGGTCTCGATCCGTCGCGGGCGCGCATTGCCGGCGCGATCAAGCAGGCCTCCAATATTTCCGGCGTCAGCTTCCAGTACATGTTGACCACTGCCAAGATGGAATCGGATTTCGATCCGACGGCCGGTGCCACCACCTCGTCCGCGCACGGGCTCTACCAATTCATCGACCAGACCTGGCTTGGCACCGTGAAGGAGGCCGGCACCCAACTCGGCTATGGCAGCTATGCCGACGCCATCACTAGGACCTCGTCGGGCACCTACACCGTCGATGATCCCCTGGTGAAGCGGTCGATCATGAAGCTGCGCGACGATCCGGAGGCTGCATCCAACATGGCTGCGGCGCTGACGCAGTCGAACAGTTTCAAGCTCACCGGCCTGCTCGGGCGCAGGCCGAGCGACAGCGAACTCTACATGGCCCATTTCATGGGCGTCGGCGGCGCCGCGAAACTGATCGCCAATGCCGAGGACAATCCGCAAGCCGTCGGTGCGCGGCTGTTTCCCAACGCGGCCGCCGCCAACCGCTCGATTTTCTACGCCAAAGACGGCCGCGCCCGCAGCGTCTCCGAAGTCTATTCGGTGCTCGACGCGCGCTATGCCAGCGCGGCCAATTCGAAAGTGACGCGCAGCGCGATGGCGATGTATGGCGATACGCCCACGACGACGCAGGTCGCGAGCGCGAATGGCGTGCAGCCCGCTGCGCCGGTCATCGACAACGCCGCTTATCTCCAGACCTTCCCGAATACTCGCGCCGTGACGCCCGTCGGTGCGACGTCGCCAACGACGCTCGCGGACAATGAGCCGAGCACGCCGGTGTTTCGTTCGATCTATCAGCCCGGCGACGTCACGCAGCCGGTCTCGACCACCGTGCAGAAATTGTGGGGCAACAACGCCTCACTCACTTCGGTCGCATCCGTGACGCCGGACGTGCGGCCGCCGCAGCCGCTCGATCTCTTCAGCGATCGCAGCGGCACGTTCTCGAGCTAACTCACTGATCGAAGAATAAATCGCTCGCGTCCCGGACGCGCCGCGCTGCATCCGTGCACGAAATCCAGATCTTTGTGCGCAACTGCGTCAACACCGTCATTGCGAGCGCAGCGAAGCAATCCAGAATCTCACCGTGGATACATTTCTGGATTGCTTCGCTGCGCTCGCAATGACGGAGCGTGGGCGAGGGCTCGCGCTCTCTCGTGTCCCGGACGCCGGGCCTTTGTTCCCTTAACAAAACGTCAATAAAACCAGCCAGTTATGGTGAACGCTTTGTTAAGCGTCGTGGTTTATTTTGTGTTGCAGGTGACAAGCCGTCACCATTTTTCGTTTTCGTTGCGTAAGCCGGAAGCACCATGATTGTTCGGCAGTTCATTAATTGGATCAGGACGGCGTCCGCCGGGGAGCGGGCCGAGGCGACGCGGGCGTTGGCCCGGGCCTGGCTGATCTCGGATCTTTCTCATGACGATCGCGTCGCCGCCGAAGGCGCGCTCTTGATGTTGCTCGACGATCCCTCGCCGCTGGTGCGGCAGGCGATGGCCGAAGCCTTTGCGCGCAGCACCGAGGCGCCGGCTGCAATCGTGCGGGCACTGTCGGCAGATCAGCCGACGGTTGCGCTGCCCGTGCTCGAACATTCTCCGCTGCTGATCGATGCCGATCTCGTCGACATCGTCGCCACCGGCAATGACGAGGTGCAGTGCGCGGTCGCCCGCCGTATCGCGCTGCCGGTATCGGTCTGTGCCGCCATCGCCGAGGTCGGCTGCGCGGCTGCGGCGCTGGAGCTCATCGAAAATCCCCATGCCGAGCTCGCGCCGTTCTCCTGGAACCGCATCGTCGAGCGCCACGGCCATCTCGCCGCGATCCGCGAGGCGATGCTGGTGCTGGAGGATCTGCCGGCCGCAACGCGCGCGGCGCTGGTGACCAAGCTTTCCGAGACCCTTGCGCAATTCGTCGTGGCCCGAAACTGGCTGAGTGCCGACCGTGCCGAGCGCATCACGATCGAGGCGCGCGATCGCTCCACCATGAACATCGCAGCGCGCTCGCGTGGCGAGGACATGCAGGGCCTGGTGCGTCACCTGCGCATCACCGGCCAGCTCACCGCGGGTCTGATCCTGCGGGCGCTGCTGTCGGGCAATCTCGACCTGTTCGATGCGGCGCTCGCTGAACTCGCCGATCTGCCGCTGGCGCGCGTCTCGGCGCTGCTGCACGACCGCGGCGGCAACAGCCTGCACGCGCTGCTCCGCCGCGCGGGGCTGCCCGAGGCGACATTCGCGGCATTCCAGGTCGCACTCGATGCCTGCCACGAGCAGGGCTTCGTCGACAGTGATGATGGTGCGGCGCGGCTGCGCCGGCGCATGGTCGAGCGCGTGCTTACCCATTGCGAGACCGACCGCGGCGCGACCGAACCGCTGATGGTCCTGCTCCGCCGCTTCGCCACCGAGTCCGCGCGCGAAGAGGCACGACTGTTCTGCGACGAGCTCGTCGCCGAGGATGCGGTCGATCCGGTCTATGATGATCTGATTGCGGCCTGACGAGACGCCGTAGGGTGGGCAAAGGCGCATCGCGCCGTGCCCACCGCTTCTTCGCACAGGTCGCGTTGATTGGTGGCACGCTCCGCTTTGCCCACCCTACGATTCTGATCGTGTGGATAGAGCGGAGTCGAAGCCCCAAACTCCATCATTGCCAGAGGAAAGAGCTGAGCCCTTACTCCGTCGGCGCAATGCTTGGTGCCAGGATCACCTCGAGATGCTCGGGGCGGTCGCGGTTGACGTGGGCGAGATATTCGTCGGCGACCTTGCGCAGGCGCCGGCTGAGCTCGGCGGAGACGCTGATGCTGTCGAGCCTGGTGTTCTCGTGCACGATGGCGAGGATCGCGTTGATGTGGTGCGTGAACAGCTCGGCCGGCACCTTCGAAAGATCCGGCGCATGCTCGATGACGCGGCACAGGCTCTCGGCGATTCCCGCTGCCGAAGCAAAGCCGAACGTCGCCGCATCGCCCTTGATGTCGTGCGCGGCGTGGAACAGCTCGTCGCGCAGCTTCTTGGTGAAGCCATCCCGCTGCACGGCGGTCCAGGCGGCGGACAGTCTCTGGACCTCGATCGTCATCCAGTTCCTGAATTCGCCGGAAAGGCCCGCCAGCGCCTGCTCGGCGCGGGCGACCGGATCGTCCATGTCCTTGTCTTCGACCCGGCGCAGCACCTTTCGCAAGGGATTGGGCTGTCTGATGACGTGATGCGTGGCGAAGGCCGTGACCTCGATGTCCTTTGCGCTGTTCTTCGCCATGATACCTGCCTCGTGTGCGCTAGATGGAGGAGCGGGCCTTGTCGAGCAACGAGGGCTGCTGGAGCACCTCGTGCTTTTCGCCGACGCGGCGTTCCGGGCCCATATAGGCGGAGTTGGTGTTGCGGCGCCGGTCCGGGCCGAAATAGGTCTTGGTCTTGATGAAGGGGCGGGGATTGGCGACCACGTTGAGGATGCGCTGATAGAGCCCCTTGGCCGAGATCGGCTTGGCCAGGAATTCGGTGACGCCGGCATCGCGCGCGACCGTGACACGGCGCTTCTCGGAATGGCCGGTCAGCATGATGATCGGCGCGTAGGGATTTCCCTTCGACTCCGGCTGGCGGATCATCTGCGCGAGCTCGAGCCCGTCGAAGATCGGCATCGCCCAGTCGGTGATGACGATGTCGGGCACGTAATGGCTGTACATTTCCAGCGCCGTGGCGCCGTCCTCGGCCTCGTAGACTTCGCGTGCGCCGAACGAATGCAGCAGCGTCCGCAGGATGCGGCGCATATGCGGATTGTCGTCGCAGACGAGGAAGCGCAGCTTGTTGAAGTCGATGCGGAACATGACGCCCGGGCCAAAGCGGTCAACCTTCGTTAACCATATCGTGGCGGGGGTTAATGAAGGGTTGCGATCGGCTCTCCGGACGGGGCTGACCGGCGGCTCAATAGCCGAACTGTTCGCGCAGAATCCGCTCTTCAAGGCTGTGACCGGGATCGAACAGCATCCGCATCGAGATGGTCTTGTCGGAGAGGACCTCGACCCGGAGGACGTCGCGCACCTCGTCGTGGTCGGCGACCGCCGCGACGGGGCGCTTGTCGCCCTCGAGCACCTCGATCACGACATAGGCGGTGTTGGGCAGCAGCGCGCCGCGCCAGCGGCGCGGGCGGAAGGCGCTGATCGGCGTCAGCGCCAGCATCGCGGCGTTGATCGGCAGGATCGGCCCCTGGGCGGACAGGTTGTAGGCAGTCGATCCCGCCGGCGTCGCCACCAAGATGCCGTCAGCGATCAGCTCGGACATGCGCTCTCGCTCGTCGATCAGGATCCTCAAGCGTGCCGCCTGATAAGTCTGCCGGAACAGGGCGACCTCGTTGATGGCGTGATGCAGGTGGACGCGGTCGTTGACGTCGGTCGCCCGCATCAGGAGCGGATTGATCTCGGATTCGTGCGCCGCCTCGAGCCGCCTGCGCAGATCGTGCGTCGAGTATTCGTTCATCAGGAAGCCGACCGTGCCGCGGTGCATGCCGTAGATCGGCTTTCCCGTGTGCATGTTCTGGTGCAGAGTCTGGAGCATCAAGCCGTCGCCGCCGAGCGCGACGACGACATCGGCTTCCCTGGGGTCGCAATTGCCATAGTCCCGGGTGAGCTGGGCGAAGGCGGACTGCGCCTCGCTGCTCGGGCTGGCGACGAAGGCGATCCGGTCGTATCGCGAGGTCTTGGTCATGGCTTCCCGGGCAGGTGCCGCTGGCTCGAGTAAGTTCCGCCCGGCTCGTCTATACGACCTGGGCCTCGATTGTCGAGGAGGACCGCCTTTCAAGGCAAACGGGCGACCGCCGGGTTCAGGACAAAACAGGGGTGTTTCAAGCCCGGTCGGCCTCTTCGAGGGGCGCCGGACCGATGATCCCCCAAACCGTCGTAATTTCGCGCTAGTCTTTCCGTTGGCACCGGCTTTCAGAGCCGGGCACGGAGAACGATCATGGTTTTGAGTTTGCCGGTGCTCCGCCACGTGATGCTGGTGCTGGCGGTCTCGGCTTTCGGGTTCGCAGGATTGGCGCGTGCGGATGATCCGCCGCAGCCCCGCTCCGAGGCGGCGTCGCCAGCCGGACAGAAGGGCGGGCGTGGCGGTGGCGCGCAAAGCACTACGCCGGCTTCGCCGTCGGCGGCCGAGCTGCACCGTCTGCCGCCGGATTCGACCACGCGGCAGACGCTCGAACTGCCTGGCCGGACGCTCAACTTCGCCGCGACCGCCGGCTCGATCCGCGTGTTCGACGGCAAGGGCGAGCCGCTGGCTGACATCGCTTACACGTCCTACGAGCTCGACGGTGCCGACCGCGCGACGCGCCCCGTGACCTTCCTGTTCAACGGCGGGCCCGGCGCGTCTTCGGCGTGGCTTCAGTTCGGCGCCGCGGGGCCGTGGCGGCTGCCGCTCGACGGCGAAGGGCTGTCGCCGTCGGCCTCGCCCGAGGTGAAGCCGAACGCGGAGACCTGGCTCGACTTCACCGATCTCGTCTTCATCGATCCTGTTAGCACCGGCTACAGCCGCTTTGTCGCGAGCGGCGAGGACGCGCGCAAGTCGTTCTATTCCGTCGACGGCGACGTCAATTCGATCGCGCTCGTGATCCGTCGCTGGCTCGAGAAGCACGACCGGCTGACCTCGCCGAAATACGTCGCCGGCGAGAGCTATGGCGGGATTCGCGGACCGAAGGTGGTGCGTCAGTTGCAGCTCCAGCATGGGGTCGGCGTCAGGGGATTGATCCTGGTCTCGCCGCTGTTCGACTTCCGCGAGTTCGCCGGCACGAGCCTGCTGCAATATGTCGCGACACTGCCGAGCTATGTCGCGGTCGCGCGCGAGGCCAAGAGACCGGTCACGCGCGCCGATCTCGCCGACGTCGAGGCCTATGCGCGCGGTGAATTCCTGGCCGATCTCGTCAAGGGCGAAGCGAACAAGGAGGCGACCAACCGGCTCGCCGACAAGGTCGCCGAGCTCACCGGTATCGACCAGGCGGTGAGCCGCAGGCTCGCAGGCCGGTTCGACGTCGGTGAATTCCGCCGCGAGTTCGATCGCAAGAACGGCAAGGTGACGGGACGCTACGACGGCTCCGTGCGCGGCTTCGATCCCTATCCGGATTCCGGCAGCTCGCGCTTTGGCGACCCCTCCGGCGATGCACTGCAGGCGCCGCTCACGAGTGCCGCGGTCGACGTGCTGACACGCAAGCTCAACTGGCGGCCGGACGGGTCCTACGAAGTCCTGAACGGCAGCGTCGAGGGGCACTGGGATTTCGGCCGCGGCCTCAACCCGCCGCAATCGGTATCGGAACTGCGCCAGATTCTCGCCACCGACGCGAAGCTGAACGTGTTGGTCGCGCACGGCCTGTTCGATCTCGCCACGCCCTATTTCGGATCGAAGCGAGTGCTCGACCAGTTGCCGGCCTTCGTCACGCAACGCGTGAAATTCGTCGTCTATCCCGGCGGCCACATGTTCTATTCGCGCGACGGCTCGCGGCAGGCGATGCGGAGTGAGGTCGAGACATTGATCAGGGAATAGAGCATGATCGGAAAAGCGCGTAGCGGTTTTCCGATACGATCATGCTCCGGCTAAATAGGCCGGCGCTTGCGCGGCTGATATCGACGGCCGATCTCGCGGGCGACGACTTTTTCCGGCTTGACGTTGGCACCGGCGATCCAGATGTCGCTCACCTTGCCGCGCTTGTCGCGGACGCGGCGGACAGGCTCGCCATGGCTGGAGTAACCGGCGGCCCAGGCGAGCTTGCCGGTGTCGCGGCCGGTGACTTCGATCTCGGCGGCATCCATGAATGGGTTATTGAATTGCGGATTGGCGACGAGCACGCGGTTGCCCGCGGGCACGAGATCAGTGGCTCCCCAGATCGTCCACCAGCGGCCGGTCCAGTCGCGCACGCGCCGGTCCGGCGCGCCGCGCGTCTTGAACACGCGCAGGATCTGCAGCGCGCCGTCCATCCAGAACGGCGCGGCGCCGTCGATGGAGTTGCTGAGGATGCTGATCGCGAGCTCGCAATCAGGAATGGAGCAGGTCCGGGAGATGTAGCCCTGGAAACCGCCGCCATGGCCGAACCAGTCCCAGCCGTCGGTCTTTCCGGCGTTGATGCCGAGGCCGTAATAGCCCTCGAAGCTCTGCGGGATGCGCCAATGGTGGCGCGTCATCTCGCGGCGGCTCGCGGCCGACAGCACGCTCTTTTTCGCATTGGGTGCGAGCTGCGCGAAGAAGCGGGCGGTGTCGCCGGCAGTCGCGACGAAGCCTGCGGCGGAGGCCATCGCGTGCGCGGGATTGTTGCCGGGGATCACGCAGCGCTCGCCAAAGGGCACTTTTCGCGTGTGGCCGCACGCGAATGGCTTGCCTTTGGCAAGGGGGGCATTCGGTTCGGTCTCACGTAAGCCGGCCGGCTCGATGATCTCGCGCCTGATCCAGACCGGGTAAGCCTCCGTCGTCACCGCTTCGATGACGAGACCGAGCAGGCCAAAACCATGGTTGGAATATTTGAAGCGCGTGCCGGGTTCGACTGCGGTCGGCAGCTTCAATTCCGCGAGCAGCTCGTTCGCGTTGAGATAGGGGCGGGTGTCGATGAACTGGCCGGAATCGGCGCCATCGCGCGTCAGTCCCGCGCTGTGCGAGAGCAGTTGCGCGATCGTCGTCTCGGCGACGCGCGCATGCAGGCCGCCGACATATTGGCCCACGGGATCGTCGAGCCGGAGCTTGCGCTGCTCGCGCAGCTTCATGATGCCGGCGGAGGTGAAGCTCTTCGAGTGCGAGGCGATGCGGAAACGGTGGCGGGGCGTGAGCTTCTCGCCGGTGTCGAGATTGGCAAGGCCGAATGCGTGCTCGGCGACGACCTCGCCGCGATGGGCGAACGCGACGATGACGCCGGGCTGTTGGATGGTCCTCAGCTGGAATTCGATCCAGGAGCTAATGTAGTCGATCGCGGATCGCAGCCACGGGTCCATTGCGCACCATTTGCGAGGGAAAGATTTGGTGCGGGAAGCTAGCCGAGAAAGTGGAACGGGCACAACCCCAAGGTTGTGCCCGTTCAATTCATTCAAAGATGCGAGGTCTCAGTAGACCGACGGCTCAGTAGACCAGCGTCGCACCGGTCGGCTTATCGAGCGCGGCGGCGAGCGAGCGATATTCGGAGCTGTCGGTGCCGGCGAGCGAGGCGATCTTGTTGAGGTGATACTGCGCCTGTTCGCGGTTGCCCTGCTCGAGCTGCCAGAGGCCGTAATACTGCCAGGTGCGGACGTGGTTCGGATCGTCCTTCAGCGCCAGCTCGTAATAGGCCTTCGACGACTGGTAATCACCGAGCTTGCGATAGGAGTAGCCGATCAGGTTTGCGACATCGGCGACGTCGTCGCGCTTGAGCGATTTCAGCTGGTCGATCGCGCCCGTGTAGTCGTGGCGGTCGTAGATCGCAGTATAAGCGGTGCGATAGGCGGCCAGGAATTTGGGATCGCTGACGGAGGAGCTCTTCTTCTTGCCCTTTTTGGACGAGCTGTCCGACTTCGGCGGCGAGGAGGGCTCGTCGCTGCCCGCGGCATAGGCGCTGGACAGCACCGGCGCAGCCGCCAGCGTCATGGCGACAAGTCCCGGCACAACAAGCATTGAGAGTTTGCGCATCTAAGTTCTCCGGTATGGAACGCGGCGATCCTACACGATTGCCCGAAGACCGGAACACCCATGGGGCAAAAACATTCCCGCTTCGCACGATCTATTCCCCCTGCCGCAGATGACAAACTTGTCATCGAGATGAACGGAAGCCTGCAGCGGCCTTCAGACCGGGTTCAGTGCGCAGCCCCTAGGCTCCAACCTACGATCGAAGAGGTGACGAGAGGGCGCCGCCTCAAGATCCTTCCAAGAGGAGACCACCATGTTGAAGACCATTTCCGCAGCCTTGCTCGCCGCTTCCGTGATCGCAGCCCCGGCCTTCGCCGTTGAGGCCGGCAAGACCACCACGACCGCGCCGGTGATCAAGGCGGATCAGAGTCAGACCAAGGCAGCAAACACTGCCGTCAAACCGGATGCGGGCGTCAAGGCCGACACGAAGGCTTCCGACGTCAAGGCGGACGCCAAGGTGGACACCAAGTCGAAGGCGATGAACGCCAACGCTGCCGTCACCCCGGCCGAGCACAAGTCCGTGCACAAGCATCGCCATCACCACAAGCAGGTCACGGCCAAGGAGTCGCTGAAGGCGCAGCCGGACGTGACCAAGCCGGCGACATCGGACAAGCGCAACTGACGACTGATCCCGCGCGGCGGCATCCCTGGCATTGCCCCGCCGCCGCGTGCGGAATTCAGGTCCGGTCCGTTCGCCGTGCCTTGTGCGAAAGCTCGAGGTATCGGCGGCGGGCCGGTGCGTCGTTGCGCCGCTGCAGGCGAATTCCCTTCATGCAGGGTTGGGATCGTGCGGGCTTGGGTTCGTAGAAGCTTGGGGCTAGAACATCTCCGAATCTGATCGAGCGGAGAGCGGGGCCTGTGGGGCGATTGGCGAGATGTGCGGTGATCCTGGCGTTGCCGTTGGCGCTTGCGGCATGTTTCGGCAGCGACGGTGACCGCCCAACGCTGTTGGGTGGGACCCAGGCCGGAGGGCCGCAGCCGTTTCCCGACAATTTCCGCGGCGACACGCTGGCCTTAATGCGCAGCTATCTGAACAATCCGGTCGGAGTGCGCGACGCCAGCATGGCTGATCCGGTGCTGCGCGAGGTTGGCGGGCGCCAATTCTATGTGAGCTGCCTGCACTTCACTCCGCGCGAGACTGATGGCAGCTATAAGGGCATGCGCGAGCGCGCCGTGATTTTCGTCAACGGGCGGAGCGACCGCGTCGTCGATCGGACGAGCGAGCTTTGTGCGGGTGCGGTTTACGCACCCTTTCCGGAACTGGAAAAGATGACGCGGTAGCGCAAAGCCCGCCTTCATCGCCTCGTGATAGGACAGTCCGCGCCGGAGCTGCTGGATCACATTTTGGCGAGCTTTGAACGGGGCGGTCTCGTCTCGCGACAAATCCTTTACGGCAGGCCCTGCACAGGCGACGAGAGCAGCCAGCGCAAGGCGACGTGACGGAACAAATCGCGCTGTTGCCACCCCGTCACAGTAACGAACGATCAACGTTCCGGCATCGTCGCGAAGCAACCAAATTCACGCCACGTTGTTTGCTGAGGGTCGAATTTGAAAGCACGGGGATGATCATGAAGAGGCTTTTGCTCGGAGCAGTCGCGCTGCTGCCGCTGGCCGCGCCGGCCGCTGCTGCCGACATGCAGCCGCGCACCTACACCAAGGCGCCGGCCTATACGCCGCCGCAGGTGATCTACAATTGGACCGGTTTCTACATCGGCGGCCATGTCGGCGGCGCCTTTGCCGGCGACAACAGCTTCCAGTCGAGCGACGCCCGCTTCCTCGGCGGCGTGCAGGGCGGCTTCGACTACCAGTTCGCGCCCAATTGGGTGGTAGGTATCGAGGCCCAGTATTCCTGGCTGCCGACCAACAACAACGGCGTCACGTTCCCGCTGGGCACGCAGGTGACGTCCAACACCGACCAGCTCGGGTCGGTGACCGGTCGCATCGGCTACACCTGGGGACCAACGCTGCTCTACGCCAAGGGCGGTTATGCCTGGCGCAATAACGGTCTTGGCGTGAACATCGCCGGGGTGCCGCAAACCTTCACCACGACCGGCAACAGCAAGGACGGCTACACCGTCGGCGCCGGCCTCGAATACATGTTCGCGCCGAGCTGGTCGGCCAAGGCCGAGTACCAGTATTACAACTTTGGCAGCACAACCTTCACCTCCGGCCCGGCCGACATCGTCGGCGTTCGTGGCCGGGAGGACGAGCATACCGTCAAGGTCGGTGTGAACTACCGGTTCGGCTGGGGCGGGCCGGCGGCCGCGCGCTACTGACCTACCGCCCACGACCAGGATCTGACAAAGGCCGGCTCCCGCCGGCCTTTCGTTTGTCAGCATCTGTTCGCCGGCCTTCCGTTTGCTTTGCGTGAACCATCTGGCGCGTCATTTGCTTGCAAGCAGTGCGGGCGCGCCTTCTCACGCGCGTCATGGGGCCGGGGGTAAAGCAAAAATAATTTTTGCGATTTACGGAACTCGCGCTCCGGAACGCGTTATATGAGAATTATCGGGCTGGTGGGACGACGGACATGCGTATCTTTGTGTCGGCAGTGGTGCTCTCGTGCTTCACCTGCCTGCCGTGCTCTGCACAGACAATCCTCAAATCCGAACCCCTGATGCTGGCGCCCTATGAGGTCGCCTTCGTCAAGGACGCCTCTTGCCCGTCGGGCAAGGTGCTGAAGGTCACCGGCGCGATCCGCGGGCTGCATCGCCGGAAGGCCTGCGTGGCCCTGGCAGGCGAGCAGGCGTCTCTCGCGACCGCGACCCCCTGAGAAACGCCGGTTTGGCGTCGGACCTCAATAATTCAGCTCAAGCTCCATCCTCGACTGCTGGTCGGCCTCGGCCTTGTTCTTGGCGGGGTCCTCGCCCTGGGCTGCCTGGCAGGGCGCAATCTCGTAATCGTTGTCGAGCACCCGGCGCGGTCCCCGCTGCTCGTCGTCCGCGATCACGTCGACGACAAGGCCACTTCGCTGCGCGAGCTTCCAGACGTCGGACTCGCTCGGATAGGCCTTGCTGATCTGGGCCTCGTTGCAGAACAGGGCGTAGGGCATTCTTCCCACTCCAGGAAAGCCCGTTAACGACTTTGCGGGGTGAGGGGTTCCGGCCGGCGGCCCGATCACGGCGCCGTGATCGGAGAGTTGGGCCCTGAGTCCTTAATGAGTCCTGAATCCCCAAAAAAAGAATCCCTGGGACTCTCCGGCCGGAATCAGCGGATGTTTTCGGCCATGACGAGCGACCTGAAAACCTCCTGCGGGCACATGCTCCTGCCCCTGACGCTGGCGCTGTTTGGCGCCTGCGCGGCCAATCTCTGGCTGGTGTGGTCCTGGCTGTAGCCCCCGACTGGAGAGCCGGCCCTACTTTTCGGCCGGTGGACGGGGGGAGGGGTCACAGATGGCGGCGCGCAATTTGGTCAGGGTGGCCGTGCAATATTCCTCGCGCTCGCGCTCGAACCGCTCCTGATGCTTGCGGAAATTGGCAATCCGGGCCTGCATCTCGCTGCGGAAATCGCCGCTTGCCCGCGCCGGCGGGAGCTTGACGGGCTGAGGCTGCGGAGGGGGCTGGGGCGGCTCGATCTCGGCCCTGACGGCCTCGACGGCGACGATCTCGACGGTCGCCGCAGGCGAATCCGACGGCGCGCCCGGCTGAAGGATGTCATCCTTCTTGCCGGTCACCGATTGGACGAAGGCCAGTGTCTGCGCGATCAGTGCATCGCGTTCCCTGATCCACTTCATGATCCACCTCAGTCGCGCCCCATTCCAACAAAGCGGCCGCGCCGAATCAAGGGTCCGCTTGTAAAGGGGATTGCATATTTTTCCCGATCGCCCGACATTGGTCAGATGAATGCCGAAGACAAGCGGATGGACGAAGCGGAGGGCTTGAGGCTCGTCCGCGCATTCCTGTCGCTGCCGCCCGACAAGCGGGCGGAGGTGATCGCGTTCGTCGAGGAATTGGTGCGTGCCCATGGCCGGCCCGAAAAGGGCAAGGAGGTATCGCCGCAGTGATGGCTAGCGCTGGCGCGGATTGACGTTGGGCTCGAACGGCGCGCCGACCACCCGAACCGGCGTCTGAGCGCTGACGTCGGCCGCCATCCGCTGGGCCACCTGCTGTGCAGGATCAGGTGCTGGCGCCGGTTCGAACAGCGCAACTGTGCTGGCGACGGCGCCACAGCACAGCGTCACCGTCGCCAGCAAAAACATGTTTCGGTTCTCTTCCCTGATCCGCATGGATCGAGAACCCATGATGCAGGGCTTTGGTTCCGGTCAGACCCTATCGGAGCAGCCGCCTACAAGTCCGCCCAACGCTGCCAAGCGATGGCGACTAGCTGAATGGTGAAGTCCGAAAATTCCGGCGGGCCGTGTGCGCCGGGTGAGCTTGGGCGGCGGCGCATGCCCGCGGTGCCGATGCCATCTATAGCGCGAGCAGAAACCCCATTGCGATTGCAAACAGCACGGCCGTCATCACGATGGCCGTAACCGCACCGGCGGCGATCCTGGCCTTCTCTTTGAGCGTGGTGGAACGCATCGTATGCACATGCTACCTCATGTTGAACTCTGATCCAATCTATGCTCAGTAACTGCGCCCGCGCTGCGCGCGGCCAACCTCCATTCCTGTAGGTCTGCCTATGAACGAGGACGTCAGCGACGGCTGGGCCGCGTCCGCGGCTGCCTGGATTGTCGAGCAGGGGCAAGATGGCGACTATGGTCGCCGCTTCGTGCTGGACGCGCCGATGAGAGAGCGCATCGAAGGGCGCGGCTTTCGCAATGCGCTCGATGTCGGCTGTGGGGAAGGGCGCTTTTGCCGCATCATGCAGCGCGCCGGCATCCGTACCACCGGCATCGATCCGACCGAGGCGCTGCTCGCGCGCGCCCGCGAGCTGGACCCGGATGGCGACTATCGGCTCGGCCGCGCCGAGACGATGGAGCTCGATGCGAGCTTCGACCTGGTCGTCAGCTATCTCAGTCTGATCGACATGCCCGATCTCGGTGCGGCGATCGCCAGGATGGTGGCGGTGCTGCGCCCGGGCGGCACGCTACTGATCGCCAACCTCACGAGCTTCAGCACCGCTGGCCAGCCGGACGGCTGGACGCGTGATGGCGAGGGCCCGTGGCGCTTCGCGATCGACCACTATATGCAGGAGCGGCCGATCTGGGCCGCTTGGCACGGCATCCGGATCCGGAACTGGCACCGTCCGCTCAGCACCTACATGACGCTGTTGCTCGATCACGGTCTCCAGTTGCGCCTGTTCGTCGAGCCGCAGCCAACGGGCGGCAGTCCCGAGCAGCTTGCCCGTCATCGCCGCGTGCCCTTCTTCCACGTCATGGAGTGGCAGAAGCCGGCCTGAGCGAAAAGACAGGCGATTCCGGAGGCGACGGATCGCCTATACACTGGCCTCGCGACTTGATTTGAGACTAGTCCGACGATCTCCAATCGTCCTCCCGTGCTCGCTCACGAACGTTTCCTCGCCGACCGCGAGAATTTCGCCGGCCTCGATCTCGCTGCCCGGTTCGAGCGGATCGAGCGGACCAACCTGTGGGACGCGGCGACTTCGGTGTCGGGCCTCGGCTCGGAGGACCCCGCGACCGCCGCGATCCGGGAGGCGCTTGCTCCATTGCTGCAACGGCTCGGCGCGCTCGCTGCTCGATGCGCCCTGCGGCGATGCCGGATGATGGATCGGCCGCCTGAAGCTCGACGTCGATTACACCGGCATCGACGTCGTGCCGTCGCTGATCGAGGCCAACCGCCGGCGTGTGGCAGGCGGCGGGTCGCCGGGCCGGTTTCTCGTTGCCGACATCACGTGCGATGCGCTGCCGCGTGCGGATGTCATTCTCTGCCGGGACTGTCTGGTGCATTTGAGCTTTGCGGCGTTGCCGTCGGCGCCATCGCGGATCCGGATTTTCCCGCGCCCGTCAGATCGGTGTTCGAGCAATCGAAACATGCCTGGGTCGAGATCGGTGGCGCCGGCGTCGCGCACTTCGAACAGGGCGCAGCGCGCAAGAGTTCAAGCTGAGGCACAGGCATCGAGTCCTGGTGCCGGCGCGGCCGGTGTTCGGTCAAGGACGCTGCCGATGACTTGCGTCGGACGGCGCTCCTGACGTCTGTATCGGTTCACCGGGAGCACGGTCCAGTGGCGGGTGAGGCCTGGCGAGTCCTACCGTTCCGGGAGGTGCGTCGTTGCTGGCGGTACGGGTATTGACGCGCTCTAACGTGACTGTCGATGCAACCACAATGGCGATGGCCAAGGCGACAGCGGATAGGGCTAAGGCTACCCGATCATTCGGGTCCATCGCTAGACCTCCGCGAGACGGCTCTATAGCACGAGGATAACGGCAAACCGATGATTTAGTTCTTGCGGTGGTCGCCGATGAATAAGGAGCCGTGGCAATTGACAGGGCTTCGATCTGCGGTCGCGGAGGGCGGTGGAAGCTTTGCCGCCCGGGTCGATTGCAGGTTCGACATAGCACGTCAGGCCACGACGCGGTGTCGGCTAAACCAATGGTGCCGGCTGAGGGGATTGAACCCCCGACCTTCGGTTTACAAAACCG
>Ga0209389_1000696_pt1 | contig 20963 bp, 21 predicted proteins | sample CowpearedBW_FD_187526 | JGI IMG/M metagenome (GOLD analysis project Ga0209389, IMG submission 187526) | Root nodule microbial communities of legume samples collected from California, USA - Cow pea red BW (SPAdes) (version 2) | ecosystem: Host-associated > Plants > Roots > Nodule | place: USA...
CGTGGTTTCTCTGGTGAGTGTTTGGTCTTCGCAAACTCAACGTTAGCCAAGAACCACGATGACCATCCTCTTTCGCCTGCAGGGCGCCTTCGGCTGGTTCAGTTACACCACTTCCCGGGACACGATCCTATCAAGTGTCTCCGAGGGGAGGCCATGGCCAACAAAGTCTCAGAGCAATCCTCCACAGGTTACCCATTTTGCGCAGCTTGTGCCATCGACCATTGGGTATGACGCAGGCTATGGGGCTGTAATCTCGTCGATTTGTCCTTGCTGCGAATGGCTGTTTTTGGCCAGTCGATAAGCGTAGGTTCGAAGGTCAAGCTTCACCCCCTTGGTTCGCTTCGCGGAGCGGTTCAGGGCCAGCTAAACCCGCATCGCGGAATCCGCCCATAGACTGCTTTCGACCCATTATAGATAGTCCGTTCCACCTTCACTCTGGGTGCTGGTCATGAAACGGTTTTGTCGGCAGTTTGAAGCATCCCCCTAATGCCACAGCGACTATAGTCGCCATCAGCAACAGCATCATTGGGGCGCCCTGACCGCTCAACACAAAGGCTGCAGCAAATGGACCAGCGGCCTGAGCGAGAAGCATGGGCCGCGCCAGTGCTCCCATCCGGGCGCCATATCCCTGAGGGCCAAAAAGCACCAACGGCAATGTGCCTCGGGCGATGGTCAGAATCCCCATACCCGCGCCGTAAAGTGCCGCTCCGGGAAATGCCAGCCAAGGCACACCAGGGATAAACAGGCAGATGCCGATGAGGCTCACCATCACTCCGACACGAGCCGACCAGCTCGGATGAAGATGCCGGGCAATCGAGAACTCCAGCACCCTGGCCACCACCTGGGCCGGTCCAATCACCATCCCGACTGCCAATACCGTTACCGTTGGCAGACCCAGTTGCTTGAGCGCTGTGAGCAGGTGAACAGAGAGGCTGGCCATGACGAAGGCGACTACCGTCAGCAGTCCTGCAACAAGCCAGAAAAGGCGGCGGCTACGTTCATCGAGCGTCACCGAAGTCAGTTCTTCCGAGGTTGATTCTTTTCCTGAGCCGAGCGGTTTCGGTACCGCCAGCCAATGAACAGGCGGGCCGACCACTATATGTATCGCAGCAAGCACTAAGCAGGTATCCCGCCAGCCAATCCATGCCTCCAGTGCCGCCAACGCGGGCCATCCGACAGTACTGGCAAAGCCGCCAATCAAGGTCAGTCCCGTTATGGCACCCCGAGCACGCTCTCCCAGCAACGTCCCCAGAGTGGCAAATGCCGCGTCGTACAAACCCGTGGCCATGGCTACGCCGAGGAGCGACCAAGCCAGGTAATAGAGCCACAGAGAGCTGGCGATCGACATCACCATGAGCCCTGCACCCAGCATCAGCGAGCTGAACACAAGGACCGAGCGCCCGCCGCGGCGATCAATCAGTCGGCCAGCCAGCGGAGAGCAAAGGCCAGCAACCAGCATGCCCCAGGACAGTCCGCCCACGACAAACGATAGAGACCAGCCCGTATCGCGAGCAATTGGACCTGCCAGGACCGCCGGCAGGTAGAACGTCGACGCCCAAGCCAAGATCTGGGTGATGCCCAAGGTAAACACCAACCGAGCGCGACCCACGTTGGCTGGCAGGAGCTGTTCATGTCGAGTCACGGCAGTCCTTGTTATGGTTGTTAGTAACAACCAATGTAGTCGACTGAGCTCTGAAAGGTCAATCTGATGACCGGACAGTTGACGGACGCGCTCATCGCCCATATTGTTGCAGGTAACAACTAACTGGAAATGACATGCTGAACAAGCACAACGACGACCTTAGCCGTGATGCTGAAGACCTCTACGAAGCCCTGAATCAGCTGGTGCGCGTCTACCAGTTCAGGGATCGCGATCGCATCTGCTGCTATGACGTATCCGTCACCCAGTGCTACGCCATCGAGACCTTGGTGAAGCAGGGACCACTACGTCTGCAGGCGCTGGCCGAGGAAATGTTCCTGGACAAGAGTACGGCTAGCCGTGTCGTCGATACGTTGGAGCGCAAAGGGTATGTCTCCCGCGTGGAAGATCCGGAAGACCGCCGTGCCGTGCGGGTCCAGGCTACCGAAGCCGGTGCCGACCTGTATGAGCGCATTCGCGATGATCTCATCAATGAAGAAAAGGCGATGATCAGTTGCATGGCGCCGGAAGTACGCCAGGGAGCCCTGACGCTCCTGCGGCAGTTGACCCGCGCTGCTGAGGTACGTTGTGGCTTGGTAAACGAGAGTTGCTCAGCGAAGCCGCAAGAATAATGAGGGGGAGATCCCCCTTTTTTAACTAAATTGTTGTCACTACCAACTTAAAAAAGGAAGCCAGATGCACATTCGCCCCGCTCAGCTCGGTGATGTTCAGGCCATCGCCGAGATTTACAACCAAGGGATCGATGACCGTAGTTCTACGTTTGAGACCCAGCCTCGGACCGCCATGGATGTACAGCCCTGGGTTGCCGATATGTCTCGCTTCCCGGTGCTGGTCGTCGAGCTAGACGGCGCAGTAGTGGCGTGGGCAAACCTGAGCAGCTACCGCGCGCGCTCCTGCTATGCCGGCATCGCTGATTTCTCGATTTACTTGCGGCGAGATGTCCGTGGGCGTGGCATCGGCAAGGCACTGCTGAACGCACTGTTGAGCGAAGCAGAGGCACGGGGCTTCTGGAAAGTCCTTTCCCGCATTTTCACCTTCAACGAAGCGAGCCTTGCGCTCTGCCAGTCCTGCGGTTTCCGAAAGGTCGGCGTCTATGAAAAACACGCATGCCTTGAAGGACGCTGGCTTGATTGCGCCATCGTTGAACGAGTCTTCCCCTCCAACCAACCTGACACAGGAGAACGAGCATGAGCCAATCTGATCTTCCCATCGTAATCATCGGCGCCGGCCCCGTGGGGCTGGCGGCTGCTGCGCACGCACTGGCCCGGGGTATGAACCCACTCATTTTTGAAGCAGGCGGCCAGGCTGGAGAAAGCATTAGCCAATGGGGCCACGTCAGCATGTTCTCGCCCTGGGAATACAACGTAGACAAGGAGGCTGCAACGTTACTGTCGGCAACGGGCTGGCAAGCGCCTGATTCCGACACGTACCCCACAGGTCGTGAACTGCTGGATCACTACTTGCTCCCGTTAGCTGAGCTGCCAGTCATCAAGGAGCGACTTCATCTGAACTCCCGCGTCACTGCTGTGACGAAAGTCGGCGCTGATGTGCAGAAAACCAAAGGCCGCGAATCTGCCGCGTTCCTGGTGCGTGTTAAAGGGCCAAAGGGTGAGCAAGACATCCAAGCTCGCGCAGTCATCGATGCCTCGGGCACGTACGAGACCCCGAACTGGATGGGCGCCTCCGGCATTCCGGCGTTGGGAGAGTTGAACGCCAAAGCGCATATTGCCTATGGGATTCCCGATGTCAGCGGCAATGCGCGCGATCGTTATCTCGGGCGCCGAGTGCTGGTTGTAGGTGGCGGACACTCGGCATTCAACGCTCTTCAGGATCTGGTCCAACTGCCCGGTACCCAGGTTTCGTGGGCTATTCGCGGACACTCGCTAGATAAAATTCTGGGTGGTGGTGCCAATGACAAATTGGCCGAACGCGGCAGCCTGGGTCTGCGAATCCGTGAATTGCTCGAACAAGGAAAGATCTCGCTACACCAGGACATCTCCATCAGCCAGGTCGACACGACCGAACAGGGGCTGGTCGTGCACAGCAATGGCCAAGCTCTGCCAGAGGTGGATGAGATCATCGTGGCCACGGGCTTCCGCCCAAATCTGCAGCTTCTGGGCGAGCTACGACTGGCTATCGACCCGGCTACACAGAGCCCTGTTCAGTTGGCCCCGTTGATCGACCCGAATGAGCATAGCTGCGGTACCGTTCGCCCCCATGGCATCGATGAGCTCTCTCATCCCGACGAAGGCATCTTTATCGTAGGCATGAAGAGCTACGGTCGTGCTCCGACATTCCTGATGATTACCGGGTATGAGCAGGTGCGCTCAATCATGGCCGGGCTTGCAGGCGACTGGGAAGCGGCACGGCGTGTCGAGCTGGAACTGCCAGAAACCGGTGTCTGCAGCCTTCAGTTCGAGGAGCAAGGTGAAGCTTCCAGTTGCTGCGCACCCGAGGCCGCTACTCAAACCAGTTGCTGTGCATCACCGGAACCCCTGGCAACGCCTTCAGCCCAAAAGTCGAGCTGCTGCACACCGGCAGGCCGCGCATAACCCCATGCTCTGGGACTGCTCTTTCGCCCTGCACGAGTTCAAATCGTGCGGGGCGAACTGGGCAGGTGAGGCAATCGCCTATCGCTCAAATGCTCAAGCAGCCGCGGCATCAGGTATGCCGCATCGGCTCCTACACCTCGCAGGGTCGCCGAGGCAAAATTCCTTTGCTTGGGCAGACCCACGAAGTACAAGCCAGGCACCTGAATTGCCACGCCGTTTCGCTGTAGCGTACGCCCGTGCCGGTCAACGACTGGGAGCTGCGCCAGAAACTCCTGGTTAGGGCGAAATCCTGTTGCGAATATCAGCGCGTCAATCTGGGTGCTGCTTCCGTCTGGCCAAATCACACCGTCGGGCAGTACCTGCTGGAACATGGCTCTGCGCTGAATTCTGCCGCTGCTAAGTGCCTTTCGGTACTTGCCGGTGTCGAGCACTGGAGTGCTTTGATCACTCAACCATCGTGTTTGCTCCAACCCGGTGAATTTCAGCCACACATGAAAATCGAGTCCCAGAATCCGCTGAGGGAAGAAGCGGATCTTCTCGCGGGTCGCCAGCACCACCTGTGCGACGCCGGCAAGCTCATAGGCAATCTGAACAGCCGAGTTCGCTGCCCCCACAACGACAACACGCTGGCCGGCAAAGGCCTCAGGTGTTCGATAAGCCGAGCTATGCAGACAGTGTCCTGAAAAGTTCTCCAGCCCAGGAATGTCAGGCATGAAAGGACAGCTGAAGCCCCCTGATGCCACTACCACAGCACGCGCAGTGAAAGTCGCTCCGTTGGCGGTGCGAACCTCAAATGCCTTGTCCTTCTGCACGACCGCCACCACGCGGGTATCGCCCTGAAAAGGCAGCTGAAACTCGGCGGCGTATGCCTCCAGGTACTGCACCACTTCGTCTCGCAACGGGTAGCCCTTGGGATCGCCAGGAAACGCCCGCCCCGGCAGCGCAGAGTACTCAGCTGGTGAGAACAGCTGCAGGCTTTCGTAGTAGTTGCGCCAGTTCCCGCCTGGGGATTTCTGCTCATCCAAGATGAGATATTCCAATCCTTGCTGCTGCAATTGCCAGCCAGTCGCCAAACCTGCTTGCCCACCACCGATGACAACCACATCCAGAACGCGATTCGAATCATTCATATGTGCGCACTCATGCATATATAGGTGCAAAAAAAGGCCGGGCTACGGACAGCACAGCGAAACCAGACCTTTGGTTCGCTGGAGCAGGCCTTCCAGTCGCTCGACGATCGCCCCACCATTCACTTCATAGAACACCTGCCTACCCACCTTGGTGGCCTTCACGATCTGGGCGTCATGCAATACCTGCAGGTGCCTGGAGATCACCGAGCGCTCCTGTGGCAGCTCTTTGGCGATTTCGCCGACATCAGCCCGGCCGAGCAATAGTACGCGCTTGAAAACCGCGACTCTGGAAGGCTCGCAAAGCGCTTTGAAGAAGGCTTCGTCCAGCGACTCGATGGCGGCGTCGATGGCTTGAGTGCGGAGATTATGGTTGGTCGTCATGCGGCCAATATATGTGCATGAACGCGCACATGTAAAGCCACCCATCATCGAGGGGTTGCGATACATTCGAAAAAGCGTATATTCGAAAAACCATATACGTGCAGGGTATCGAGTGATGACTGGCAAGATCCGCGTCCTGTTTGTTTGCACCGCAAACGCCGCTCGCTCCCAGCTCGCCGAAGCTTTGCTCCGGCACACAGACCCTGTTCACTTCGAAGCTTTCAGCGCAGGTACCCAGCCTGGCCAAGTCGATCCGCGCACCTATGCCGCCCTCGAATATCTCGATATCGATACCAAGGCTCTACGCAGCAAGTCCATCGACGAGTTCGCAGGGGAACGGTTCGACTACGTGATTACGCTCTGCGACAAGGCAGCCCATGAGTGCCTTACGTTGCCTGCCTTCGGCGAGGTTCTGGCGTGGAACTTCGAAGACCCTGTCACCAGTGACCAACACGATGCCTTCCGACACACGCTTCACGAGATTCATGAGCGCATCAAGATGTTCGTCCTGGTGAAAACCAAACACTGAGAATTGCTATGACTGACTCGCTGACCCCCACCAAGGTTTTCAAATGCCTCGCCGACGAGAACCGCATTCGGATGATGCTGCTGATCGCTCGCGAGGAAGAACTCTGCGTCTGTGAACTGACCTGCGCGCTGGAAGAAAGCCAGCCCAAGGTTTCCCGCCACCTGGCGCAACTGCGCACCTGTGACCTGCTGGAAGACCGCCGTCAGGGCCAGTGGGTTTATTACCGGCTGCATCCTTCGCTTCCCGCCTGGGTACGTGAGGTCTTGGCGACGACGCTTGAGGCCAACCGCGAATGGCTAAGTACAAGCACCAAACGACTGGACACCATGGGTGACCGCCCTCAACGCGTCGCCTCCTGCTGCTGATCATTGCCGAGAAAAACCGATGAAAGTTCTGTTCCTCTGCACCGCCAATAGCTGCCGCAGCATCCTCTCCGAGGCTGTTTTCAATCATCTGGCCCCGGCCGGCATGAAGGCCTACAGCGCCGGCAGCCAGCCAAAGGGTGAGGTGCACCCGCTGTCCATCACCGCGCTGCAGCGTGCCGGTATCTCCACCGAGGGCCTCAGCAGCAAGTCCAGTGACGCGCATGCCGAACTGGCACCGGACTTTGTCATCACCGTCTGCGACAAGGCCGCTGGCGAAGCCTGCCCCGTATTCTTCGGACCAGCAGTGAAAGCTCACTGGGGACTTTCTGACCCTTCGGATTTGCACGGTAGCGCCGCCCAGCTGGACGCGGCGTTCGACAACACGCTTGAGCAGATCAAGCGACGCCTCAAGGCATTCATCGCACTGCCTTTCGACCAAATGGATGCCGCCCAGCTCAAGGTCGAGCTGGCCCGCATCGGAACGCTCTGACGTTTAGGGAGATCCACCATGAGCAAAAGCCGACTTTCATTCCTAGACCGCTACCTGACGGTCTGGATCTTTCTGGCCATGGGCCTGGGCATTGGCCTGGGCAGCCTGTTCCAGGGATTGCCTGCGTGGCTGAATAGCCTGTCGGTAGGCTCGACAAACATCCCCATCGCCATTGGCCTCATCGTCATGATGTACCCACCTCTGGCGAAAGTGAAATACGAGGAGTTGCCACAGGTATTCAAGGACAAGCGCATCCTTGCCCTGTCGCTGATCCAGAACTGGGTGATCGGCCCGGTCCTGATGTTCGGGCTGGCCGTTGTCTTCCTTTCCGACAAGCCTGAGTACATGACCGGCCTGATCCTCATCGGCCTGGCACGCTGCATCGCCATGGTGCTGGTGTGGAACCAGATCGCCGGTGGCAACAACCAGTACGTGGCCGGTCTGGTCGCCTTCAACAGCATTTTCCAGATCCTGTTCTTCAGCGTGTACGCCTGGATCTTCCTGGGCCTCTTGCCGCCGCTGTTTGGCCTTGAAGGTAGCGTCATTGAGACCAGCCTCCTCGATATCGCCCAATCGGTGCTGATCTATCTGGGCATCCCGTTCCTGGCTGGTTTCTTGACCCGCAAGATCCTGATCAGCAGCAAGGGCGAGACCTGGTATCAGGAGCGCTTCATCCCGAAGATCAGCCCGCTGACCCTCGTGGCGTTGCTGCTGACCATCGTCGCCATGTTCAGCCTGAAAGGCGACATGGTGCTGCAACTGCCGCTGGATGTGCTGCGCATCGCTATCCCGCTGACCATCTACTTCGTGGTGATGTTCTTCATCAGCTTCTGGATGGGCAAGCTGCTGGAGGCCGACTACCCGCGCACCACTGCGCTGGCGTTCACCGCAGCAAGCAACAACTTTGAACTGGCCATTGCTGTGGCCATCGCCACCTTCGGTCTTGCCTCGCCGGTCGCGTTTGCCACCGTCATCGGGCCCTTGGTGGAAGTGCCGGTACTGATCTCACTGGTGGGCGTGGCCTTGTGGCTCAAGCGCCGCTGGTTCGATCAGCCATCCGGTGCCTTGTCTCAGGAGTAAATCATGACCGAACACCACATCCCCAATATCGACAACGATCTGGTCGACCTGCCGACAGCAGACAAGCTGGCAGTCGAGCAAAAGTCCACTCATAAGCCTCGCATCCTGCTGCTGTACGGATCGACCCGCGAACGCTCGTTCAGCCGCCTGCTGACGGAAGAAGCGGCACGCCTGCTGGAGCACTTCGGTGCCGAGACGCGGATCTTCAATCCGACCGGGCTGCCACTGGCGGATGACGTGCCCGATGACCATCCCATGGTCAAGGAGCTGCGCGATCTGGTGCTGTGGTCGGAAGGCATGGTCTGGTGCTCGCCGGAACGCCACGGTGCAATGACCGGCGTGTTCAAGTCGCAGATCGACTGGATTCCACTGAGCATGGGCGCCGTGCGCCCCACTCAAGGCAAAACCCTCGCGGTGATGCAGGTCTGCGGCGGCTCGCAGTCGTTCAACGTGGTCAACCAGCTGCGCGTCCTCGGCCGCTGGATGCGCATGTTCACCATCCCTAACCAGTCGTCCGTGCCGAAGGCCTATCTGGAATTTGACGAGGCGGGCCGCATGAAGCCCTCTTCGTACTACGACCGTGTCGTCGACGTAATGGAGGAGCTGGTGAAGTTCACCCTGCTGCTTCGTGATCGCTCCGACTACCTGGTCGATCGCTACTCCGAACGTAAAGAGTCGGCTGAAGAACTATCCAAGCGTGTCAATCAACGATCCATTTGAGGCTTTGTGAGCATGCAATTGCACCCGTATTCCGTGTTGGCTAATTCCGAACTGGTCGGCCAGCTGATCTTCACTCCGTGCCCCGGTACCAAGGAGACATCGGTATCTCAGGCTCTGGCAACGCTGCGCGATGCCGGCGCGAGCGCGCTGGTAACCCTGATGCCGAGTGAAGAACTGCTGCAAAACGAGATCGATCTGCTTCCCGAGGAGTGCCAACTGCTGGGCCTCGAATGGTTCCACCTGCCGGTCGAGGACGACGAAGCGCCCGGTGAGCCGTTTGCGGCCGCCTGGGAGGCTCACCGGGAACGCCTGAAAGAGCTCGTGATGACCGGTAAGACGATCGCCATTCACTGCAAGGGCGGCTCTGGTCGCACCGGCCTGTTTGCCGCCCGCCTGATGATCGAGTGCGGCATCCCTGTGCAGGAAGCTGTTTCCCAGGTCCAGGCCCTGCGTCCACGTGCGATCCAGAACCCTGCGCACGTTGGGTATATCAACCAGTTCAGCGACACCCTCTGACCTTTCGCTAATCGCGATTCGAGAACAAGAACATGGCTATCAAAGTAGGTATCAATGGGTTTGGCCGTATTGGTCGCTTGGCGCTTCGCGCATCCTGGGACTGGCCGGAATTCGAGTTTGTGCAGATCAATGACCCGGCCGGTGACGCCGAGACCCATGCCCATCTGATCAACTTCGATTCGATCCACGGACGCTGGCACCGTGAAGCCCGCGCAGAGGGCGACGCGGTAGTGATCGAGGGCAAGCGCATCAAGGTCACCGCCAACAAGACCATCGCGGACACCGACTGGTCGGGCTGCGACCTGGTCATCGAGGCCAGCGGCAAGATGAAGTCGGTAGCCGTGCTCCAGGCCTACCTGGATCAGGGCGTCAAACGTGTGGTTGTCTGCGCTCCAGTGAAGGAGAAAGGCGCACTGAACGTGGTGATGGGCGTCAACCAGCACCTGTTCGAGCCGGCGCAGCATCGTATCGTCACCGCCGCCTCATGCACCACCAACTGCCTGGCCCCGGTGGTCAAGGTGATTCACGAGAACCTGGGCATCCGCCACGGCTCGATCACCACCATTCACGACCTCACCAATACCCAGAGCATCCTTGATACACCGCACAAGGACCTGCGCCGTGCCCGTGCCTCGGGCATGAGTCTGATCCCGACCACCACAGGCTCGGCCACCGCAATCGCCGAGATCTTCCCCGAACTGCGCGGCAAGCTGAATGGTCATGCCGTGCGTGTACCGCTGGCCAACGCCTCGCTGACCGACTGCGTGTTCGAAGTAGAACGTGAGACGACGGCTGAAGAGGTCAACGCGCTGCTGAAAGCCGCTGCCGAAGGGCCGCTGAAGGACATTCTGGGCTACGAAGAGCGCCCCTTGGTGTCCATCGACTACCGCACCGATCCGCGGTCCTCGATCATCGATGCGCTGTCCACCCTTGTAGTCAACGGTACCCAGGTGAAGATCTACGCCTGGTACGACAACGAGTGGGGCTACGCCAACCGTGCCGCGGAACTGGCACGCTTGGTCGGCGCAGCGGAGTAAACGGCGATCATGAAGGCGTTGTCAGCCCTGTCTGCGGAAGTGCGTCAGTACCTGCTGGTTACCGGCAATTACTGGGCCTTCACCCTCACCGACGGCGCATTGCGCATGTTGGTGGTACTGCACTTCCATTCGCTGGGCTACACGCCGCTGCAGATTGCGGCGCTGTTCCTGTTCTACGAAGTGTTCGGCGTGATCACCAACCTCGTGGGCGGCTACCTCGGCGCCCGCCTGGGGTTAAACCGCACGATGAACATCGGCCTTGGCATGCAGGTGGTTGCCCTGCTGATGCTCACGGTACCAGCAGCCTCGCTGACGGTGCCGTGGGTAATGGCCGCCCAGGCGCTCTCCGGCATCGCCAAGGACCTGAACAAGATGAGCGCCAAGAGCTCCATCAAGCTCCTGGTGCCGGACAGCCAGCAAGGCACCCTCTACAAATGGGTGGCCATCCTGACGGGCTCGAAAAACGCGCTCAAAGGCGTGGGCTTCTTCCTCGGGGGAGCACTGCTTGCGCTGCTCGGTTTCAGCCAGGCGGTACTGGCCATGGCGGCGGTGCTGGCCCTGATTTGGATCGGCAGTCTGATCCTGCTGAAAAAAGACTTGGGCAAGGCCAAGGCCAAGCCGAAGTTCCGCGACATGCTGTCCAAGAGCCGGGCCATCAACATCCTCTCGGCCGCACGGCTGTTTTTGTTCGGTGCCCGGGATGTCTGGTTCGTGGTGGCTCTGCCGGTGTACCTGAGCTCTGCGTTTGGCTGGGACTTCTGGCTGGTCGGTGGCTTCTTGGCCGCATGGGTAATCGGCTACGGCATCGTCCAGTCGTTTGCCCCCCACATCACCGGCAAGAAGCGTGGTCATGTGCCCGACGGCCGAGCAGCCTTCATCTGGGCAATCGCCCTGGCCGGGCTGCCTGCGCTCATTGCCGTGGGCCTGTCGGCTGGCTGGCCGGCGCAGGTAGTCTTGCTCGGTGGGTTGATGTTGTTTGGCGTGCTATTCGCCGTGAACTCATCGCTGCACAGCTACCTCATCGTCAGCTACGCCAAGGAGGACGGCGTCTCCCTGGATGTGGGCTTCTACTACATGTCCAACGCCCTGGGTCGCTTGGTCGGCACGCTGCTGTCAGGTTGGGTGTTTCAGGCCTATGGGTTGGAGGCTTGCTTGTGGGTTTCCAGCATCTTCGTGTTGACCGCCGCACTCATCTCGATCGCACTGCCCAGGCACAGTGAAATGGCACACCAGGCAAACTGATCAGTGAGGAAATACGGAGGCCATCAGGCCTTCGCTTTCACCACAAACTGATCAATTTCTGCTGCAGTACTGCGGGCTGTGCGTGTCACCCCGATCAAGGTTGCTGATGCAGAACCCGTCCACTCGCCATAGCCGACCACCACAGCCTGGGCTCACTCACAGATCGGGTACCTTCGACTTCTACACGTCCTTGCTCAGTAACAACCCCAAGGCTCGCGAGATGTCCCAAGGCGGGTTTGAACCCAGTGCACCAGATCACCGCATCCACTGCGGTTTCCGAGCCGTCTGCCCAGACCACACCGTCAGGGGTGAAACGAACGAAGGGTCTCACCGCGTGCAGAACGTCTCGCTCACGCGCCTCCACCACAGGCGGGACCATGACCACGTCGCCCAACCCGCCGACCGGCTGCTCAATGACACGCCCCTCCATCTGCGCTTTCCAGCGCTCCGTGGCCCGCTCGAACAGTACTCGGCCATCGACATCATCAGGTAGGAAGAGAGGATCGGTGGGAGTTACCCAGGTCGCATCCGCTACTTTGGAAACCTCTGCGAGAATCTGGGCGCCGGAGTTGCCACCGCCGACGACCAGCACGCGCTTGCCAGAGAAGGTCTGCGGTTCAACGTAGTCCGCCGAATGCAGCTGTAGGCCACGAAACAGCTCAGCGCCGGGGTAGGCAGGTATGTTCGGATTGCTCCAAGTGCCTGTAGCACTGACCACTGCTTTGGCATCCCAATGGTCAGACTCTGAATGGACACGTAACGCGCCGGCAACGCGCTCGATCGAGGTGACGCGCACCGGCCGTTCCATTGGAAACTGATAGCGCGCCTCATACTGGGTGAGATAGTCGATGACATGCTCGCGAGAAGGATAGCCATCCTCCACAGGCGGCATCATCCAACCGGGAATAGAGCTCCAGGTAGCCGGCGAGAATAGCCGCAGGGAATTCCAGCCGTGTCGCCAAGCCCCGCCGGCGCCCGGCTCGGCATCCAAGATGATGAACGAGAGATCTGTTCGACGCAGGAAGTACGCCGTTGCCAGCGCCGCTTGTCCTCCGCCAATGATGACTACATCCAACAAGCGCTCTGCATGGGCTTTCATCTAGACACTCCCCTGATCCATTGAGGGGGTTATCTTTCCAGATGGGGGAGAATATTTCTAATAATACGGCTACGTAATTCATAGCTGCTTTGGATGTCTGCTTAGGGTCGATAGCGGACAGTCGGGAGTTTTCGTTTTCAATCTATTGTTGCCTTCCGCACTCATCACAGATCTGCTTCCGAAGATGGGGCGCTAAGCGTCGAGATGGTCGTTCATCGTGGTCAAAGGTTACCAACCAAGCTCGCACAGAGCTCAGATGATTTGCGATTAGATTGTCCCTATTTATGAGACAGAAATTCCATTGAAGGCGTCTTTTTGTCTTAAGTTCGTGACAGTAAAGTGGGTTTATCACAGGCAGGCACCAAGGCCTCAAGGAGACGAATCATGATCACTGTCCGGAACGCTGAAGAACGTGGCCGCGCTAACCATGGCTGGTTGAAGTAATCTCATACCTTCTCATTCGCTGACTACTACGATCCCGATGAGCGAGGATTTTCTGACCTTCTGGTCATCAACGATGACCGGGTGATCGCTGGCAAAGGCTTCGGCCAGCACCCGCACCGTGACATGGAGATTTTCTCCTATGTGCTCGAAGGTGCCTTGGAGCACAAAGACACCCTTGGTACCGGGTCGGTCATCAAACCGGGCGATGTGCAATTGATGAGCGCGGGCAGCGGGGTCGCTCACAGTGAGTTCAATCACAGCAAAGCGCTGCCGGTTCACTTCCTGCAAATCTGGATTGTGCCCAATGTACGTGGTGCGACTCCCCGTTATCAGCAGCAGCATTTCAGTGATGATGAAAAGCGCGGCAAGCTCCGTTTGATCATTTCGCCTGATGGCCAGCAGGGTTCGCTTCAGGTTCGCCAGGATGCACGCGTCTATGCAGGCCTTTTCGACGGCGACGAGCATGCCTCTCTGACTCTGGCTGACAACCGCCATGCCTATGTGCATGTTGCGCGTGGGCGCATTGAGTTGAATGGCCAATTGCTTCGCGAAGGTGATGGTGTTCGGATGAGGAAAGAGCAGGTAATTGAGCTTTCCAACGGCCGTGACGCAGAAGTGCTCGTGTTTGATCTGCGACCTAATGAGCTGCCACTCATGCCCTGAAACATGCAACTAAAGGACTGTCTTACCTCTTCTCACAGAGGGATGAGACGCCAGGCCCCATTAGTGGATCAAGGAATGCCAATTTGGCACTCGTGGGAAATTGCACCTGACTTGACCAAGCGTTTGCATCCCACTTGACCACCTTTTTGCATTCGACTTGACCAGCCATTTGCATCGGACGTGACCAGCGCACGGGCACATCTTGACCGGCAGGAATCGACCCAGAGCTTCCTTTCGAAATGTCTACGAAACCAGGGGCGATTCAGTGAACGACACTGAAGTAGTTGCTTTGGTTTTTAACGAGTGGTAGCGAAAAATGAAATGCACAAGCCCTTTAACTCATCCACTCACGCGCAGATCGCGCTCAGCAGAAAAAATGATTTCTGTGACCTTGAGCTTTTCTTGCCGAGGCGAGAGATGGATGCTGTAACAAGCCCCACCTACTACCTTATAGATATAACCCTCTTCAGCTCCTGAATCGCATTCAGCAATGCTCACTTCCTGGAGCGGTTCCATCACCCAGTCCTTCCCGCCTCTCATGTGACCAGGAGACATCAGGTGAGCCTGCGCAAGCCATGAGCGGTCATCAAGCTCCGAAAGCATCTGTTGAAGAATCGGTACCGTAGGGATCATCAGCATGCTGCCCACGATGTCATCACCATAATCACGCACGAGCTCCACGTAAAACCATGGGTGGTGCAGCTCCAGCTCAATAAATTTCCAGCGGCGACTGGAAGGCTCTCCGAAAATGTCGGCTGAGCTGAGTTCGGCGTGCCTGTAGGTCTTGAACATCGAAAAATCCTCAAAATATTAACAATAGTTAATGGATGTCCGACGTTCAAGACGGCTTCATCATTCCTTTTGTAGGAATGAAAAAATGGAACTGAAACAGGCATTTGGGAAAGCAATGAGGCAGCTTAGAAAATCCCGCAACCTCAACCAAGAAGATTTCGGTGGCCACAGCAGCCAAACCTACCTCAGTCAACTGGAAGCCGGTGGAAAAGGCCCTACCCTCGAAATGGTGCATGGGCTCGCCACTGTCATGAATGTTCATCCTTTGACGATCTTGACCCAGTGCTACCTTTTTATGGACAAGGATGCCACTCTGGATTCAATCATTCAGCGCGTTCGTGAGGAGCTCAGCGTGACGCCATCTGACCGATGAGGATGGGCACCTGCCTCCTTCAGCATGGGCTGAGATGTACTGTCTGATGCAATCAAAGTCTGCGCTGCCTGACCCAGTGGCTGGGTTGCGCCTGGGCCCTACCTATGCAGAAAAGGAGAGACATTGAAAGGCCGGCGGAAGGTAAAGACTGAGAAGTGGCGTATCAAGTCGGAACAGGAAGGCAGCGCCCAAGAGCTTTTGCGAGGGCGGGCACAAACGCAAGGAAAGCTCCTCGATATCGCGGCACAAGCCGGCAAGAGAATGGAGCCCGTTGGCCGACTTGCCGGTTGAGAGATACGCTTTCACATTTGAGGTGTGCAAATGAACGATCCACAGATACTGGCGCTTTGCCCCAGTTCACCGTTGGGGTGCTGGAGCATCGGCCACCGATGCTTCAAGGGAAGGTGCGAGCAAATCGGGCACCTGGCAACGCGAGTACTTGGCAGTCGAGTACTTGCCGCACAATGGCTATACAAGCCAGCGATCGGCCTAAGGCATCAAGTGCCTTGCAACATCTTGGAAACCGGATCGGGCTACCAGCAGGTGGTGACACTTCTAGGTCGAATTGAGTACGGTGTCTACGCTTAACGCCGGTAGGTTCATATCCAGACGACCTGTCAACCCGCATGACATAGGATTAGCTGTGTCTGTCGCAGAATCTATTTCCAACTGTATCAAGCGCATGCCTAAGGGAAGGCCCTTTGTTAGGGCGGTATTCGAGCGAGCGGGCTCCCGCTCTGCGGTGAACAAAGCTCTGTCTCGGATGGTACTCAGGGGTTACCTAGAGCGTGTGGCCCGCGGCGTTTACATGCGTCCCAAGTACAGCCAATACACGGGCAAAAGGGTTCGAGCCAACCCGATTTCTGTAATGGAAGCTGTTGCCAGGGCAAGAGGCGAGACTATCCAGATCCATGGTGCAGAAGCTGTTCGTCGACTTGGACTGAGTGTTCAGATGCAGGTTTTGCCTACTTACTACACCAGTGGAGCGACCCGTGAGATCAAGATAGGTAGCGCGGTTGTTCGGCTGCGCCATGCGTCTCGCCAACGACTTCAGCAAGCTGGAACGCGAATAGGTACGGCCCTGACTGCTTTTTTCTATCTCGGAGAAAATGGGGTGAATGAGCAGGTCGCGAGCAAGATTGCCAACTCGCTCAGCGCTGAAGAATTCAAAAAGCTCATGGCATGCAAAATGCCCAAGTGGATGCGCTCAGCACTGGCCAACTGCGCTATAAATGCGAACTGAAAGATTTAAGGAACAATAAAATCCTCAAATCAAGATACAACTAACATCTCCGTTGTCGCGACCGATTCTGGAATTCAGGTTCCGACAATTGCACTAAAAGTCATTCGGGGATATAAACAATAAAGCTTGGGCGTCGACCACGAGAAAGAGAGATTGATATTTTGGTGCCTCCACTGACCTCGCCAAACTTCGTTGAGCAGGTTCAATTGGTCAGTCATCGCGTAGCTCGGCGACACGCCGAACGAAAGCTACTTCTGATCAGCATCATCTGGACGCTTGTCGTTCAGGCAGACAATATCGAACTCGTCGCTAAAAAAGACGCGTCACCTGCCTGAATTACCACGAGAGGCTCCGCATATCTTATTCGTCACTATCCGCATTGTAATACTTGAATGCCATTTTCGATTCAAGAGCTGTCAGAGTTGTGCAAACATGCTTTGATTTAGGCTGACTTTATACTCCACCTAAATAAATAGACGAGTGATGCATAGCTGATACTCTCAGACTAGCAACTAGGAAGAGCCACCACAATCCGTACTGCAGTTGGGGTGGTGGCCCCGTCAACTTAGCGTAAACAAGAGAGCTCTGGCTAGACTCTCTCGCTTTGCAAACTATATCGCGGCCCGCTGACGTGCCTGCTCTCTTGCCTGTAACTGCAGAGCTAGGGTGGCTTGAATCTCGCTGTATAATTGCGCCTGCTCGTTATCACGGTCTGAAACCGTCACTACAAGCGCGTAGGGTTCTTCAACCAGCACATCCGGATGATTCCACTCCCGATCCTGGCGAATTACCACCACGAACCACTTCTCGTCCGGATTGCGCTGCTTGAAGGTCCATTTTGAGGATTGCACAGTACCTCTGCTTCGCAGCTGCGCAGAGATATCACGATTGGTGGCTGCATCGTCGTTTCGTGTCTCTGCTTCGTCCTGGTTTTCCTTGTTGAAGTGCGCCTGCACTTCATCAAGCGACTTACCTTTGACCAACCTGTAGCTAATCTGCGTGGCGAGATAATCCAACCGCGTGGTTCTCACAGCTGGCGAATAAGCGAGGGTCACGCTCAATTCCCTCAGCCCTCTCGCTTTGCGCAGATAAGACGCTGGCAGTGGCAACTCGAAGAACTGGCAGGCGTCTTTTTCAATCGTCTCCTCGCACATTAGCACTACGCAGTGATCTGAGGATCGAAACAAATCGCTTTCGTTCACCTGCCCATAGCCGGCAACGTCGCGAGAAATCTCACGGTTATAGGTGGCTTTGTTGACCTTGTATCCCTTCCTCATTTCGTCAGGGAAAGCGGTCTCAATCTCGCTCGGCAGCGATGCGTGATTCACCAGCATCGCTCGCAGCAAGTTGGCCGAGGCGTCCGGATATTCATTGAGTAAACGGCCGGAAAGGTAGGTGATGTAGGGGGCAGAGAAACTAGTACCGCAGATTTCTTTGAACAGCGTATTGCCCTGAAACTGGTAGTTCAAGGTCAGAACGCCCAGGCCGCGCATTTCCGTCTTCCACTGGTTGTTCCTGAAATGTACCGGGCACGCCAGGTTTCCTCCATGAGCCACCAGCTCCGGCTTCAACGCGCCTTTAACCGACGGGCCATGCCGCGTGAATGGTGATGGCTGATTCTCACAGGACGGGGATAGCTGATGAATTTCAGGATAACGCTGACTATCCACGGTGGCATCGTGTCGGGCAATACTGCCTACCGTTAGCACGTTCATCGCAGGTGCTGGATCAATGATGACGCTGCTCTCGTGCAACAGGTATTCTGGGTACTCTTCGCGCCAGCTATTGATAGGTACAGCTGGGTCAGATGACCCCATGAAGTTACCGGTCGAGACTACGAACAGGACGTTGTGCTTACGCGCAAGCACATCCAGGATGTAAGCCAACCCGCGAACGTGGCTGCCGTCATAGGGAGCATTACTGTTCCCCAATGAGAGGTTGAAGATCCTGCACCCTAAACCTACGAAGTGCTCAACAGCCTCCGTCAGAGTAGCCTCAACGGTGTGCTCGTCGTAAATAGGATTTTCGGTATCTGGACATTTCCGCATGACCTTGCCGTTGTAGAGCCAAAACTCCGGACGCCAGTAATTACTGCGGTCACAAGCTTCAACGTCACCATACAGAGCGATGCCGGCTACAGCGGTACCATGCCCCACTTCATCAAACTCGTCTTGGCCTTCAACGAATGATTCACTCTCGGCAATTGCGGATCTAAGAAGTGGATGGTTCGTATTGATCCCACTGTCGAGAATGCATACTCGTGCTGCTTCGAGAGCAGGTTGCGGAATATTGCCTGGAAGCTCAGCTATATCTCGGTTCAGCTGGGCATAAGTGATGCCAGTCTGCGGTATCCGATCGACCAGACGCACATCGCTGTGATTCAAAAGTAGGTCAGCCTGCGCCTGCGTAGCTTCGACGCGATACATGACCAAGCTGTCGTAATTCAGCTTGTGCACTGTCTGCATGCCAGCCTCTTCCAACCATTTTTCAAAACCCGTGACGAGGCGAATCCGTGCTGGGTGATTCATGACGTAGTGAGGCCATAGCTCAACATCCAGCTTGAAGTGCTCCCCCTCGGGGAGGCCAAGATTGCGCAGCGCCCAGCTCTTCCTATCCTCGGCAGACCAGGCGTCGATACCCTCGATGGCTTCGAGAATCTGCTTATAGCTTACGGTCTGACCCAGGACGCCGAGCTTGTTCAGGTGATCTTGGAAAACCGCTAGGCCCTGCTCGGTGGCGAAGACGACACACACCTGCTTGCCTTCCTGACTGATGAACTCTAGGCCATGCTTTTGGAGATTTTCGAAGGTCATCGCGCCGTCGTACTGCAACTTAAGCACGAAAGGGGAGTTTTCTGCAGACTTGATTTGCTGGCGCGCAATGCCTGCGGCAGTGGCGAAGTAGCCGTTCAGCTTTTGACCATGCCCGCGCAAGTCACCACGCTTGGCGAACTTCGGCGGATTTTTTGTCCGGCGGGCATTGTCGAGATTTTCGCGCTCAAAGCTCAGGTGCTTGTACGTTGCCATTCATCGTCCTTGATTGCAGCGGATCAGTGTTTTCGAAGCCCCTCTCGCACCAGTGCACTACGAAGCTCTTTGATGGTGAGGAACTCTTGGTTTCGCAATATCATACGCTTAATGGCACGCCGAACAACTCGTTCGACATCGGCACCACTTTTCCCTTCAAGCTCTGCCAGCAACTCGCCGTCATCTAGCTCAAATTGTCGGCGAATACCCCGCAACTTTAGCTGCAACAACGAGGTAAGCTGTTTCCTATCAGGAAGTGGAAATTCAATGGCGTCATCAAACCGGCGCCAAATTGCTGAATCAAGAATACTTTCGTGGTTGGTCGCTGCCAAAATGAGGCTCTGACCATCGTAAGCATCCATCATCTGCAATACAGCATTGACCACACGGCGGAGCTCACCGTGATCAGAACTATCACCACGCTCTTTGCCAATCGCATCAAACTCGTCAAACAAAACAACCAACTGATGCTTGGAAATGAACTCAAACACCTTTCGCAGGTTGGCGGCAGTTTCTCCGAGGAACGACGACACCAGTGCGTCGAGCCGGACGATAGCCAGTGGCCGGTCCAACTCGAAGGCGATCACTTCAGCCGCAAGAGTCTTACCGCAACCTGGTGGACCGAAGAAAATGACCTTGCCTGATGGCTTCATGCCGTAACTGCGAAGGACCTCAGAACGGCGATGCTCCTCAAGCATCTCCTCGATCATGACGGAACTGCTCTCAGGGAGGATGATCTCTTCAAGCGATCGCTTGGGCGGCCTAATATCGAGAAGCGGAAGTCCACGCTCCTTATCTACAGGAATGTCAGCGGTAAATTGCGGTTTACGTGCGGACTGAACATGCATGTCGCCGCCGTAAAGAATCTGTTCCAAATCGTTAGCCAGAAGGTGGTGCTGTTTTTGCCGCTCTTCTTCGATAATAGCTTCCGAAGCACGACGGAAGGCCGCCTGATCTCCGAGCGTTCCGGCCTTGAAGAGCTGCCGTAGTATTTTTCCGTTAGCCATTTGATAGGTCCTGCAATTAGGTTGTTTCTCAGAGTCGTCAACTCATGAAACCAATTCTTGCCCTAAGCAGTACAACTAACAGGCTGAATCAATGAGAGCTAACATGAACGGACTCCTTTCCAATAATTGCTATAGTGCAAACTCTAAAAACTCTTACACTAAGCTTACTGCAAGAGTATCGCCTAGGGTGGCTATTTGTCCAGTATTTCCAAAGCCTCAGCTCGGATTTTCAATGACAGTCGACGAGCGGCTTTGCTTGCGAGGACGATGAGCCGCCCTCTGTAAAAATGCCACTCCAAGGATAGCCAGGTACCCGCGAAGCAGCATGCTGGCCGGGAGAACCTGCAAGCATCTGCAACTAGATAACTTTTGCTAAAACTAAAAAGTCGAACACCAAGCATGATCCATGCGTGCACCAGAACACCTACAAATTCTGCAAACTTATACAGCTATCAAACTTTCAGCTGTCTGTTCAGCATGTAGGGTGGGCGGCCTCAGGTTCCAAGTGCAACAGTCAGTTGATAATGTTGAGCCGATTGGTTGCCAGCAGTTGCAGATGATCCGTCAACACTTCAACAGGGAATTTCCAGCCCAATGTCTGACGAGGTCGGGTG
>Ga0209389_1000698_pt1 | contig 20960 bp, 16 predicted proteins | sample CowpearedBW_FD_187526 | JGI IMG/M metagenome (GOLD analysis project Ga0209389, IMG submission 187526) | Root nodule microbial communities of legume samples collected from California, USA - Cow pea red BW (SPAdes) (version 2) | ecosystem: Host-associated > Plants > Roots > Nodule | place: USA...
CGTCAAAACTTGTGTCTGCATGCAATACATGTTTTTTTTCCTCATATTACATGTTGCACCCGGAAATTATGATATGTTATCAGACATGTCGATAATTAATTTTTATTAGAGAAATTAGTTAATTAGCTTTGTTGAAATTTTTGTCAATATTCATTTAAGAAGTTATTGGGTTCTTTTTGTCCTATTGGTTTAAGAAATGTCTATTCTTTATACTATTTAATATATTAAAAGATTAAATCTAAAGAAAAATAAAATTACGTACAAATGTGCAAAAAATAGTTAAACTTATCCACTACAATAAGCAGAATCAATGTGAAGATAAATCGTCGATTTAATTATGTTTTTAGAATATGAAATTTATGATAATTTTAATTTTATTTTTCTATATTTTTAAAAATAATTCTTGAAATTTGAGAAATATAATTAGTCAATTTGATCATTTAGATCTAAAAACAATATTAAGAAATAATTTTAATTTCTTCAATGTAGTATGTAAAACAATTTTTTAATTTAAGAAATAAAAATATTGATTTTAAAAAATTTGAATATAAAAATCAAATGCGCTACAAATTTCAGAAAAGAAAAACATAACTTGTTAGAAAAAAAATATTTAAATCTTCTTTTTATTTACACAATTTCTGTTGTTTTATAGATACATCCAACAACACCTTATTAGAATAGAACATGTTTCATAGTTGACAATAGTGGTGGAGAAGAAGATAGAGAGCAATAACATACATAATGTTGCTGCAGCATTCCATGTTCTGTGCTATTCCTCCCTCTCACACTCTTTCTCTCTTCACCCCATCACTGAAACAAAGGAACCCATTTCTTCACCATCTCTCTTTTCCTAGAAAGCCCAAAGCTTCCACCTTCAGAGTTTCTTCTCTTGGCCCTGGTTTCTTTGATGACATCGTTCAAATTGCACATAACAAGGTACCCCATTTCAAAATTCAAAGTTTATATGTCTCCCAAATTCTTGGTTCCTTTCAAATTTTGATTTTTCCTGTTCTTTTTTTCTCTTTCTTTGATCTTCTTCTTCCAAGGTTCTGATTGCAGCAGGTGTTTCTTTGGCGATTGGTCAGCTTTCTAAGCCATTCACTTCGGTTTTTCTGTATGGCAAAGAGTTTGATATCAGGGTAATTGTTCAAGCTGGAGGATTCCCATCGTCACACTCTTCTGTATGGCCTTGCAACCCTTAATCAGTTAATCCTATTTTGATGATGGCACTTATATTTTTGATTTTTCACCAGTGGGGTTTCATTGTCAATATCAGTATCTCACCAAGTTGTTTTGTATTTTCCTGGCATAGGCAACAGTGGCTTGTGCAACATTATTTGGCCTTGAGAGGTAAAATATTCGGGTTGTGCCATTTTCGTGTTTGGTTCAAGAATAATAAAATATATGCTGTTAGATTATGTTTGAGTGGTCAAGACTAAAAGATAAACGCACACGACATTTTTAATGGTCGTGTGATCACTAAAACACTTTTAATCTTGATCATCCATTTAGAGTTGTATGGATAACATTCATAGGTTTTATTTCTCACAATAACCAAGAATTTCAATTGATTTATACATTTGTATGTATGTGTTCTTGTGATATCTGTAATTTTATAATTTGCAAATGCAGAGGCTTCTCCGATCCTATTTTTGGGCTTGCAGTTGTGTATGCTGGTCTCATTATGTATGATGCTCAGGTATGATCTTCTGTCAAATATGGTACTTTCTATCTAGTCTTTAGTATTTTTTACTTTCCTTTATGTATTTTTATTGTATCACGTGAATGTCTTTTGCTATGTTCTTTTCACTGTGACATTTGAACTGCGCTCAGGAAAAAAGCCACAATTGGTGAGGTCTATTTTGTAGACACCGTGGTGGTCTATAGGCTATTTATTTCAAACTTATTTGACAAGTCTTAAGCCGGATTAAGTTAAGATCTTGTAAGATATTGGCTATGGTTGTTATGTGATTATTCTAATCTCTAGTGAATGATAAAACTATTGTGGAATTCTTATCGAGTGGTATTGGTAAACACTAAACATGAAGAGATTTAATTCAATTTTTCGCATGTGACTTGTGGTTTTGTGCGGGGATGTGTTGTTTCTGGAACTACGTATGTTGGTAAAGCAATTGGCATAAGCTGATATGCAGCAGAAACCTAAAATAGAAAATTCTTTATGACCAATGAATATTTTTAGGAGTGGTAACAAAACTTAAACTCTAATTCCAATATATATCCAAATGTAAAAGATATTATAAGATGATTGAAATGCTGAACTACAACTTTACATAGGTTCGTACAATGGGGGAAAGGTAACATAAAACTCTTGCTTGTGTTACTCCTCTGGTTTGTCGGGTTGAATGTGTTCCACTGTCAAGGCCCTGAAGTAAAAACAAGCTTTGAATAACAATTTGATCATAAACTTGTCATTTTTCAATATTATGTACCATGTTTGATCGAGTACCACTAAACTAAAAGCTATATATAGTTGATAGTTAGGATGCAACTCTTACTACTTAAGAGTGTATGAGCTGAAGCATCATGATTCAATTGTAACTTGACTCACCTAGCCTACGTCACAGATAATTGATACATCCTGTAACAATTTTCCCTTGAACAATTGTTCTACTGGGAATTGAACTCACGACCTTGACTTTAATATCAATTGTTGGATTGAGTGTGTATTACTAGGTCAAAAGTTATAACTAATAATCAATATTAAGCTCTTTCTACTTAAACGCGTAATAGTCCAAACAACACTATTCAATCATGATTTGGTCCACCTAGACTAAACCAGAGGACAATTGATGCACACAACAACAATATCAACTGCCTACCAGCATTGATAATCTATAGATTTACATTTAGGCTAGAACTGTTCTTTTTCTTTGTTGATGGACTGATTTAGTAAAACTGTGAACCTAAGAAATATAAAGTTGTTGCTTAAGTTTGAGGCCAGAGAATTTGACCAATATATATTTTCCTGAAAACAGTAGCTTGATACTGTGCTGAAAATCTCGTATATATGGTTAATAAAACCGGAGTTAGAGAAGCTTTACATTTCTGAATGGTTATACAAAAAAAAAAAAAAAAAAGAGTTGGTATTAGGATTTGCAACAGAACAAGGAAGTGGTAATCCCTGTGTGCAGTCAGGGGAGGAAACTAGTTTCATCTCGACGGTACTGACTCAAATCAGGCTTATATAAATAGAAAACAAGGGTACCTTTATTTCTAGACAGTTCCTGTTGGTGAAGCCAATAATGCAAGGAGGCATCTTATGATTGTGGTAAGTTGGCTCTCTGCGTGTGGTCAATGGAAATCTCTGAGACTAACACATGTTGCATTGTGTCATGCCATGTGATAAACGCCTAATCATAAGTTAGGATTTTGACATTCTATCCAAAAAAGTCACAAAATAAAAAGAAAAGAAAAAGAAAATGCGGAAGAAAATAAAAGATGAAGAAGACAAAAACCAGAAATTTCTTATTCAAAGGTTAGAATTAAAGTATTTTCACAAAAACTTGTAACAGAGTGCCAATAAGGTAAACAAGGGTATTTAGGTGGAGTGTTTATCTGTATAGATTATTAAAGGAGGAGAGGGATGTGATGCAGAAAAGGTAAGAGGCCAGTAAAGAGAAAGGGAGGATGCAGCGTCTCTCTTCAATACCCCTTTTTGTTTTTGTTTCAGTATTTACATTGTAAATTCACACCCATGGATACTACTTTATGTAGAAGAATATAATACAGAGGGTTTACTAAATATTTTTTATACATTGGTGGCAATGAAGTCTGAAACTATGACTTGATGCAAACTACCCAAATCCCTTACTACTAGCCCAATCCTAATGGATTTGCTGTGTATCACATTTGCTGTGTCTAAATTTTAACCAATAGGTGAGACTGTATTATAAAATGAGTGTTAGAAAAATGTGTTATTTGTACTATACTCTTCTCCTTTTACTTTCTTAAAATCAGCACAAGAAAAACTGTTTTTTGGTGTTTGTCCCTTTATTTTGTTATGAATATAACCTTATAGCTAACATTTGGGAGTTTGGCTTGTGTGGTTTTCAGGGTGTAAGAAGAGAAGTAGGGATTCATGCTAGAGTGTTGAACAAACTACTGCTCCAAATGCAAGCCAACTCTTTACATTCCAAAGATGGAGATAATTTAATGAACTCTCAACCAGGACTATCAAAGCAACTAAAAGTAGAAGACTTTGAGAAGTCCCTTTTGTCCCAAGAAGCCACTTTGGAACCACAACAAGCAAATGGTGGTTTATTGGTCAAATCAGGAAGCAAAATAAGGCAAACAGAAGAAGAAATCTCAAAATTGGGTGTTGATGGCATACCCCCATTAAAAGAATCTATTGGCCATACAGAGATTGAAGTCATAGCTGGTGCCTTACTAGGCTTTTTGGTGGCTTTGGCTGTGTATGATATCATGTAAAATTCTTTTTTGATGAAAAATTTCATAGTATATCTTACTTCAGATAGATTATTATACTAATGTGAAGAAACCAAGTTGGTATCTACCAGGTTAGGTTATCTTTCAGCAAAATATACCACATTCAAATATGTCCAAAGAGAACATGACATTCATAAATATAGAATACCCTTCTAAAAGGGATTGGTTTGTTTGGGATGAATGGGAGATCTTTGCTTCTTATACCCTAAAGAGATTTTTGCTTCTTATTTCATTTTTGAAACATTCAGGTTTGTCTAATTGGAAGGAACAAAGGATATTTTATTTACCTTAATTATATGTAAAGTTATTATTATTATTATTAATAATAATTGCTTATATATAATAAATTTTGAAACTTATGAAATAAAGAAATATATGCAAAATATGACTTTAGATAACTTTCAAGTTATCACGTGTCGTTTGGTTTTTATCTTTTTTAAACTTTATTATTTGTTTGTGTTTCTACTTTTTCATTTCAGTTTAAATTTATTTATTCATATTTTAATTTCTATACAATTTTATTTTCTTTATTCATACACTTTACTATTTATTTATTTATTCATATTATGTTAATGTCTCTTAGTACTATATGTTAGTTTTCTTTTTCCATTATGTTTTAAATTCTTTTATTTTTTTAACATAAACGTATTTGTATTATGATTTAAAAAGGATTAATTATGTTTTTGGTCTTTAAACTATTTAACGTTTATGATTTTCGTCCCTCTTTCAAAGTGTGATGTATTTAGGTTCCTCAGCTTTTGAAACTCATGGAATTGGTCATCATTTTCGAACGTCGTTAGTTTTATTTGGCAGCTGCCAAACGGAGTTCCACGTCACAAGTGATTTTAACTAACACTTAAGCTATAGTAAACACGTGGAAAAGAAAATGAAATTAGTTAACTTTTTTTTTACTGAGTGACTTTAAAGAGGGTCTTCCCCCTTTGGATTTGAAACCCTAATTTTTCATTTCAGGATTGGAGCGGCGCAGAGGAGTCTAATTGGGTTTTTGGAGTTCGTGTTGGTGTTGGGAAACGTTGGCAACAACATTCTTTTTTGTTTCTAGCATTGTACAATGATGAAGAGTGATAACAAAGGATGTCATTGTTCGTAGAGGAATATTGGTTTGAAAATGTCGCAAAGTTGTGCGTCATCTTTCAGAAATTGCATCAAAAGTGTGTGGGTGTGGTGAAAGATTGTTGCTCCTAAAGGTAACTACTGTGAAGAACAAGGGTGTTGATCTCCTGGCAAGGGTACCAAAAGTCAACTGTAGTATAATGATTTTTAAGTAAGAGTGTTGATCCTACGAGGAACAGATTCAATTAAAATAAATAATTATCTCAATCAACATATATACATAAATATTCATTTGATTTATCATTGATTGTTGCATAAAAATAATACAGTAAAAGCGGGAAAGTTTAGAAAAAGTCCAGTAAAAGAATTTGGGATTGAATTTCATCTATCTCATTTGTTTGTAATCTAGATAAATATGAATATACAACATCTGAATTTAGCAATATTGATGCAACACCTAAAAATCATTTATACTGATTTCTCAAGTATAATATTCATTAGATTAGTCCCTTGAATATTGATTCCTCTGATATTCAACAGATTAATCCAACATTATGATCAAGTGTTATAAGCAACTGATATATTGAAATCTATTCCTAACATCACAATACATCAAGTATCATTGTTCAGATCAGATTTTCATAAATACTTTCCAGTCAAATCTAAAAGTCACAATCAAGAATCTATTGATCAGATAGAACTATGCATTAGGAACAAAACAATAATACCAACATTGAGTAAAAACAGAAATCCCATATATAAATATCATCATATTACATCCAAGTTTGAATAGATTACACTCAATCACAAGAGAAGAGTTTAGCTACTAATGGTAGCCATGAAAATCCTAAGAGCTAAGAAGAAAACTCAAGAAAATAATGATTTGGTGTTGTTCGTCCTTTTAGAGCTTGTCCTAGATGATTTTTTTTTTCAATTCCCTTTCAACCTCTTTCCTTCTGAACTCAAGGAATATATATACTACACGGGGTCTCGCTTAAGCTTGCTGAATCTCGCTTGGGCGAGATGTACTTCATGCTGAAGAAAATTACTCCCACTTAAGTGAAAATGGTCTCGCTTAAGCGAGAATGATGCATGCTCATTGTCCTATACTCGAACTCTCGCTTGGACGAGAGTGCTTCTCGCTTAGGCGAGAATGGCGACAAGTTTCTCGCTTGGGTGATATTACTTTGGCTTGAGCGAGATTGCTGTGATTTGAGCGAACTTTGACACAATTTCTTCCCTTTTTCTATTTCTTGATTTCTCCTTCATTTCTCTTAAAGTCTTTCCTCCTCTACTTTAATTTACCTAAAAAATACACAAAATAGGGATCAAATGATTTCTTTTAAGTAGAAACTTGGAAACATGTGATAGAAGCTCATTTTTCCTAGATATGGGAAAATCAAATTCATATAAACACATATTACAAGCATAAGTGCCAAAATTCTGTATGAAAATTACAGATTTTTGACACTTATCAACTCCCCTAACCTAGCATCTTGCTTGTCCTCAAGCAAAGTAATAAAATGCAACAACCATTGAAAACTAAAACTTTGAAATTGGTTATTGAGAAATCATTTTCACAGTTTTTTACCAGACAACTTTTGCATTCCAAACTATAGATTCAAAATCAGAAGCAGATGGTGAATCCAATTGTCAAACAAAAGTAGGATAAAAGTACAGTAAATTTTTTCAGGAAAAGCAATTGTAAGAACAATTGATTTTAACCAAGGAAATTCTCTCTTAAATCTCACATGCATGTTTTTCTCTCATTTTCCACTAATATTGAACAAATCAAAATTGCAAGTCATTTTCAATCCAACCACAAACACAATATCATCATGGATCTTAAGGTCTTTTCAAGGTTGTAATGAGGCTAGGCTTCCAAGAATTATGGTTTTTTAGGATAACAAAAGCACAACTTTAGAAAAGAGAGCATAACTACAATTCACACCCAATCCATTTCTACTCTCCATTCATCACAATTTAGACCTCAATACACAAAGTGTTTCTTTTTCATTCATAATTCACTCTCTTTTTTGTTCTTTTTTTAGTAGAAATATATTCCTATACAATACTAAAGAGTGAATTATAATACTCAGCCCTCTCTTCCTTGCGTACAATTCCACCAACCAATTACCCTTATAGTTGAATAAAATGCACTTATGCTCTCCATCCCTAAGTGTGCAAAGGGAAAGGATAATAATTAAAGTTAAGGTTAAGGTGCATAATTCAAAACAATTAGGCTCAAATGGGATATCAACAAAGAATGATTCTTTACAGGTTGGTTGTTTGGCACTAAGTTATACAAATTCAATAAAAAAAATGCCTTAATAATTTCCACGCTTCTAATGTGATGTTATCAAAATGAAAACTCAAGCAATATCAACTTGACAACAACAATGGAAACACTCAACTATTTATGGATTCCCACACTTAGTGGGTTTTCTGTTTTATTTCCTTGGTCTATCACTTGTTGTTACAATTGATTGTCTTGACTAATTATCCAACACTAGTATCCTAATCCTATTTAATTACGAATTCAGCCAAAATTTTCCTCTTTCTCACTTGTGTTTAGTTCACTTAGTTGTTCTAGACTCAAGACACTTACTGAACTTGATTTTAGGGATGGCAATGCGGGCTGGCCCGACCCGTTTAGGCCCGACCCGCATTAGGCCCGCAAGTTGCGGGCCAAACAGGCCCGCTCCGTAGATTTGTTGGCCCGCGGGCCTGCGGGCTGGCCCGCATAAATTGAGCAGCTTGATTTATAGAAAAAAAACACATCCTGGACATTTTAAAATAGATCTTGGACATTATAAAATCATAAAAAAAACAGGTCCTGGACAGTTGCAATAAACAACATAACAAAACACTCCATAAAATCAAGTCTTGGAGTATCAAGTTCAATAAAAACAACCAAAACAACAAAACAATAGTCCAAATTAAAAAAAAACAGTCCAAGAAAGATGGTCCAAATAAATAAAAACAGTACAAGAAAGATGGTGGTATTCTATTGTTCTTCAGCTCCCATGGTTGTAACATTTGATGCAACAACAACAGAGGACCCTTCATTTAGCTCCACATTTTGGAAGTTGACATTTTCTTCTACCTCATCTGTGCATACATATAAACAAAAACAGTAATTAATATGTATGAATGAAATCACAATAAAAGTAATATCAAGTAAGAATAAAATAATTACCCTTAACAAAACCATGCTTCCAGTTAGAAATGCAAATATTGGATTCCACATTCTCGGACAAAGTCGACTCCACATTCCTCAAGTTGATTTCTCTTTAACCAATTTCCTCAAGAAAGATTTTCAAAATAATTTCCAAAAATTTTAGTTGTCTCTAAGTATTATGTGCAAAATATTAAGCAAAAAGTAAAGTTAAGCAGTTAATCCTAACTAACTAGATAAAATAACATCATTCTAACCAAAACAACTAAAACAAAACATTATATTACTAATTACTACATAGTACTTAAAACAAAAAACAAAGAACAATGAAACCGTATTTAAGAGTTCAAAAGGTTGGAATGGTGTTGTGTATCAATCTCCCCCTATCACTCTATCAAAGTCCATCTGGAATTCCTCCTCTTGAAGGTCCACTCCATCAATCTCTTCCTCAACAACAGGGTTATCTTTGTCTACAACTCCTGACGGTCCCTCACCTGTTGTAGGTCCACTCCCTCTTAGGAAAATTGGACTGTCCCCATGCCACTATAGATTTGTCAAGAATTCTGGTGGAGTCATGCCTGGATAAGGTTCGCAGACATTGTGATAGAGGTACTCTTGAAGGTGGAGTTGTCCTCTACGAATGGAGACATTTTGTTGGTCAAAGTGCTCCATTTGCAACCTAAAGTACCTTATTTTCTCAAGTAATTCATCATTTATGTTGAGTTGAGGTTGTTGGGGGGACTTGTTTGTTGTTCTTCAACTACTAGTTGCTCTACAACTTGTTGTTCTGGCTGTGGCTCTTCTGGATGCTCAAAGTCCACTAGGTTGGTACAAATTTCTCAATGAATTTCTTGGTAATGGAGGGTCGTATCTTTTCAATTAATTCTACCTCTACCCCTTGAGCTTGGCAGAGAACTATGATTAAAGTCAGGAATCCCAAGGCACCTTTTGCCTTCTCACTATTTCTGTTAACTTCATATCTCACAAATTTGTGGATTTCTCCAGAAATAATTGTGGCCACATCAATAATGAGATCTTCCCTCATTATACAATAGAGGAGATGTCATCTAGGCACATTCAAGTCGGACACATGGCCAATAGGCACTATATTTGCTAGCAAGAATGTCATCCAAACTTGGGATAAGGTATTCATATCTCCTCTAAGTATTTAGAGAGGATTGCTAGAAGGTCCAAGCTGATAGAACCTGTTGGGAATCCCAATAGCCACACCAACTTCCATCTCATCATAAGGTTCCTGACTTCTCCTTTTTATTGTATAATCACAATGTTGATCTCTCTCTAATGGCAATGGATTCCCTAGAAATTCACTTATTGATGCTCTATCATAATTGATCCACCTCCCTCTGACTTTGGACCGCTTGTCTCTAGGACCATCTAAGGGATAAGCATTTGCATAAAATTATCTGACAATCTCTGGATCAAATTTAGGTAGAGGGTTGGCCAATCTCATCCAATTCTTCCTAATAATGCCATTCAAGAAGGGATCATATTCTTTTGTACATAATGCCACCCTTCTTTCTTTGATAAAGCACCAACTCTTGATCTCCTCATGCCTCTCTTATCTTTTGGGATCTCTGAATAAGTTTCTCTTTGGTCTTTCAGGAGAGTTACTAATGGTTTTTCTTCTCTTCCCCTTGTTGGATTCAGTGGGAGGAAGTCTAGAAGTTATATTTGTTCTTGCCATTTTCCTGCAAAGATCAAAATTAACCCAGCAAAAGCATCTCAAGTTAGTTTATTACAGTGTAGTAGCAATTTCCAAAAGGTTCAAATGGACAATCAAGAACAAACCAAGCAAGGAATTTCATCAAATAGTATGGGTGCAATACCAAAATATCAGTTTTCTTGAATCAATTCATGTATATATAACCCACATTGTTCTGTTCCATCATAAATCCATACTTAAACCCATAATGCACAAAAGATTTGCTGCAAACAAACAATGGACACTACTGTAGGGTTTGATACAACATAAAACCATGACTTTGCTTGGTGAAAATGGAGTGAAACGAAGAACTTACCTTAAAGAGAAATTAGCAGAGAGACTAAAAGATTGGAGAGTTAAACTAGAGAAAATGAGTAACCAAGACGCGCATGAGTGTTTGGGGGAGAAAGTGATTGTGAATCAGTTCTGCCCCTACTGCCCAGTTAAGTCAGGGACGCGCGTTCTCGCTTAAGCGAAATCGCTTAAGCTATAGTAGTTCTCGCTTAAGCGAAATAGTTTCGCTTAAGCGATAGTAATTGTGGCAGAAACATTTAAAGTTCTCGCCTAGGCGAGATGGGTGTCGCCCTAAACTTATTTTCATGCTTAGCACATCAGTTTTGCTTGAAAACAACAAAAATGCATGATTTGCCCTATTGGGACACTTGAATGCTAAAAACTCACCTTTTTACACACAAACACATAATTATACATATAAACACATAATTATATACACAACACATTTAACACACAAAAATGAAATTAAACATTGGGTTGTCTCCCAAGAAGCGCTTGTTTAACATCACGAGCCTGATGCCTGTATCATTTTAGGATCATTCAAATGGATGAGTGTGGAAATCCTTTCAACCTCACCACCAAAGTAGGGCTTCAACCTTGGCCCATTTACAACCCAAATTCTTTTTGATTCAGGATCCTCTAACTCAATAGATCCATAAGGCTTAACATTCTTGACAAGAAATGGTCCTGACCATTTTGATTTGAGCTTTCTAGGAAATAACCTTAACTAGAAATTGAGTAGTAACACTGATTGGCCTGGATAAAAATTTCTTTTGAGAATTTTCTTGTCATGATAAGCTTTCATCCTTTCCTTATAAAGCTTAGAGGACTCATAAGTGTTGAGTCTCATTTCTTCCAATTCTTGCAGTTGTAATCTTCTTTTATCTCCTGCTGCCTTAGAGTCAAAATTTAAAAATTTCAAGGCCCAGAATGCCTTGTGTTCCAACTCGACCGGTAGGTGACATGACTTCCCATATACCAGCTGGAAAGGGGATAAACTAGTGGGAGACTTATAAGTAGTTTTATTGGCCCAAAGTGCTTCATCCAACTTTATTGACCAATCCTTTTAGGAAGATACCACTGTTTTCTCTAGAATATGCTTGATTTTCTTATTTGACACCTCTGCTTGTCCATGGGTCTATAGATGATAAGGTGATGATTTTATGCTGCACTTTATAATGTCCCAGACATTTCTGAAGTTGGGCATTGCAAAAGTATGAACCTTCATCACTAATTAACACTCTTGGGGTACCAAACCTACATAAGATGTTCCGTTTCAGAAATTTGATAACGGTTTTTGCATCAGCCTTAGAAGCTGCCACTACTTCGACCCACTTTGTCACATAATCAACTACCACCAAAATGTATTCATTTGAGATAGAAGATGGTAGTGGTCCTACAAAATCAATTCTCCAATAGTCAAAGGATTCAACTTCCAGAATAATATTCAATGGCATTTCATGTCTTTTTGAGATTCCCCTATCCTTTGACAATAATTGCATTGTTGAACATATCGGTGTGCGTCTTTGAATAAGAAGGGCCAATAAAAACTAGATTGGAGGATTTTTGCATCTATCCTCTCTCCATTAAAATGCCCACCATAAGGTGAACTGTAAAAATGCCCTAAAATACTCTATTCTTCTTCTTCTAGAGATACACACCTTAATAGTTGATCAACTCCATTTTTGAACAAATGAGGATCATCCCACACATATTATTGTGCATCTCTTAGGAATTTCTTTTTCTAGTGTCAATTAAAATCTTTAGGTATAACCCTTGCAGCTTTGAAATTGGCCATGTCAGCAAACCATGGCCTTTCTTGCACCATCATCTATTTTTCATCAGGAAACTTCTCCTGCACCTCTGATTGAGTGTTGGTCACCTCAATATTCACCAACCTTGACAAATGATCAACCACAAAGTTTTCACTTCCCTTTGTCCTTAATAACCAAATCAAATTCGTACAACAATAAAATTCATATAATAAGTCTTTGCTTTGAATCAGACTTGGTTAACAAGTACTTAATTATAGTATGATCAGTATATACAATGATAAATGATTCAATCAAATATGCTCTAAATTTCTCCAATGCATATACTATAGCTAACAATTCCTTTTCAGTTGTTGCATAATTAATTAGAGCTTCATTAAGAACTTTGCTAGCATAATGTATAACATGAAAAACTTTGGATTTTCTCTGTCCAAAAACTGCTCCTGTGGTATAGTCACTTGCATCGCACATTAATTCAAAGCCTAAATTCCAATCAAGAGCAATTATCACAAGAGCTGAAATTAATTTTTGTTTTAACAATTCAAAAGCATGTAAACATTCAACATCAAATTTAAAAGGTGTATCCTTTTTAAGTAGATTGTTGAGTGGTTTGGAAATTCTGGAGAAATCTCTGATGAATCTTATGTAAAAACCAGCATGGTCTAGAAAACTCCTGATACCCTTCACATTTGTTGGTGGTGGCAGTTTTCTACGATCTCCACTTTAGCTTTATCAACTTCAATACCCTTATTAGAGATTTTATGGCCCAACACCACACCTTCAGTCACCATAAAATTGCACTTTTACTAGTTCAAGACCAGATTGGTATCAACACATCGCTTCAGTACAATGTTTAAGTTTTCCAAGCATTGATAAAATGAAGCACCAAATACAGAAAATTTGCCCATAAAGACTTTTATACATTTTTCCATCAGATCAGAGAAGATTGCAAGGATGCACCTTTAAAAGGTTATTGGTGCGTTACACAATCCCAAAGGCATTTTCCTGTAAGCAAACACACCAAAAGGACAAGTAAAAGCAGTTTTTTCCTAGTCTTCTAGATTTACTACTATTTGATTATAACCAGAATATCCATCCATAAAATAATAGAAAGCGTGTCCTGCTAACCTTTCTAACATTTGATCCATGAAAGGTAAAGGAAAATGATCTTTCCTAGTGGCATGATTTAATTTTCTATAATCTATGCACATTTTCCAACATGTGATTGTTCTAGTAGGAATTATTTCATTTTTATCATTACAAATTACAGTCATATCTCCTTTATTTGGAACTACCTGGATCGGGCTGACCCAAGCACTGTCGCAGATTGGATAGATCATACCTGCATCAAGTAATTTCACTACTTCTTTCTTGACCACCTATTTCATGGTTGGATTCAGTCGCCGTTGAGGTTGTGCTACATGCTTGTAATCTTGCTCCATGTGAATTTTATGCATACAATAGGATGGACTGATTCCTTTGAGATAAGATAAAGTCCAACCTATTACACCCTCATTGGCTTTAAGAATTAAGATCAATTTTTCTTCTTCAGAAGCTGTTAAAGCATTGCTGATCACCACTAGTTTGTTACCTCCATTTGCAAGAAAAGCATATTTTAAATGAGGAGACAATACCTTTAGGTCCAGCTTCTGACTTTCAATTTTATTCTCTTGCTGCAACTTCTCATTTTGTATTTCATTTGATGCAATTTCTTTTGCTGAATTCAAATGTGTTAAGTATTCATCAACTCTCCCTTCATTTTCTTCCTCCAAATCATCACAAACACCAATTAAGGCTTTTTCCAATGGGCTTGTCTTTGTCAATTTCTTCCTAGCTGATAGAAAAATTTCATCTATCACATCAATTTTGAAGCATTATTGCTTGTCTTTAGGGTTCTGCATTACTTCAAATACATTAAAGTTAACTTTATCATCTTGCACTCTAACCTTCAATTTGCCATCATTAACTTCAATATTGACCTTAGCCGTCTTCATGAAAGGTCTTCATAGTGTTGGAGGAACTTCAATGTCTTCCTCAATATCTATCACCACAAAATCAACTAGGAACATGAATTTTTCAACCTTAACTATGACATCCTCTGCCACACCATATGGATATTTCATAGATCTGTTAGCTAGTTGCAATGTCATCCTTGTAGGCCTTACTTCTAAATCTCCTATTCTTCATAGCATAAACAAAGATATCAAATTTATACTTGCACATAAGTCAAGCAATGCTTTACCTACTAACAATGTTCCAAGTGTGACTAGAATGGGGAAGCTGTGAGACTTGAGAAATTTAAGTAATTATAAATAATTATTTACTAAATGCGAGTAATAGAAGTCTTTATGACATTAAATACTAGTCTTTATGATATGGAAAAGTATTAGCTCAAGTGGTTGAGAGTACTTAATTATTATGAAAGGACTTGGGTTTGAGTCTTATGTATGCTAATTGTGTGTTAATTTAATTTAAACTTGTTATTTTAGTGATATATTTTACCTTAAAGCGTGATATTATATTCCTAGAGGTGTAAGAATTATCACAAAACATGAATTGGTTATGCATTTGCTTTGAAATTGGATCATTGTGTGTTCGAACCTTTCGTCATGCGAAATAAGGTTTCTTTTTGCTAACATTATTTTTGGCATGGATGGGAAGGGTCAGAAACCTTAGCCATCAGTGTGAAAAACCAGAAGGGCTAAAAAAAATCATCAGGTTAATGAGAATTGATGGCCATTAACCTACACAATTAACCAAATTCGTATTTTTTATTGATTTTAATTAATTAAAGGAGGAAAAAGGTAGGAATTAGGAAAGAAAAGAGCATAATAGTGAGGGTTTGATTTGGGGCTGAAAAGGTTTGGTCTAAGAGGAGAAGAGAAGGTTTTTTTGGAGTGGTAGAGGCAAATTGGAAGCCAAGTCTTGCATAGACGAACAATAGTAGCGAGTTTGGAGCAGGAGAATCTAGGTAAGGGGAGCTCCACATTGTATTCACGTTATTTTTTTATTCAAGGATGCTTTGAAAATTGTTTATGATATGAAATAGAAGTTTAAGTGTATTTTATTTTGTGATTGTTATTTTTATACAATTTGGATTTTTATGTGCGGAAGGAAAATGCCTCAGACTTATGCTTTATGCAGGATGTCCATAAATTCTAGCTTTGTTTAGTCGTTCACGACTTATCTATTATTTGTTCTATGGAAGCATAAGCATGAACTTGTGTTTTGAATGGATGATTAAAATTTTATTTTTCAATGAAAGCAATTGATGGGGTTTGTATCTTTACTATTTTACGTTTTGGGCATCTAAAAAAATTATGGAATTAACGTCTGCATTTGGATGGTGGTAGTGGACATCTAAGCTTTGGTAAATGTGTTTTAATAATTTATGGTTCTTGGTTGTCACAAGTTTGATTATATTAGAATAGATATAATTATGTGAGATAATTTCCCTTAGTAAAAATAATATTAAGAAACATAGAATTTACTTTTGGTAAATGTGGTGAATTTGATTGAGTTGGTGCGTAGTGGTAGTCCTTGGAAGTTAGGTAAAATGGAATTGGGGTAGTGAATTGAAACTTGGAAATTCATTAATTGAGATTGTGACAGTAGTTTTAAGGTATTATTATTGAAAAGAAAATGTTGAGAGTTTGGAAGTGTGTGGTGAATTAAATTATGGTGCAATGGAGTATTCTAGTTCATCTTTGGTTTAAGTGGTAGTGGGTACATTATTTAACCATATTAAGTATAAAAGTTTTATTAATAGAAAGAGGGTACTATGGCATAATGTATTCATAAGTTATTCATCATATGTGTGTTGGATGTTTTTGTTCAATATTGATACATGCGACCTTCCATTTTATTTGATTCAAAGTGTGATGCCATAGGTATTAAAATAATGAAGAAGAAAATATGATTACTTAAGGTTAAATATTTTTAAGGGCTTGACATTTGTAGCTTGGGTACAATTATGTAGATTACGAATAAAGGGAAAATGGATTCTCATAACAATATGGCTTAATTGAGTGTAAGTTTTATATGCAATTTTCCCCTCGTAGTTATTTAGTTAGTTGATTGAATCTTTGATGCAGTGATGTTAAATGCACCTAGAATGGAAAATTGAAAGGTATGGTTTGAAATTTTGTGGATGGTTAAGTGTGAATTGGTGAGGTACAATGCTATTTTATGTATTTCCAAGTTAGGGGTTTAAAGATTCATAAAACTGTGTTGTTTTACGTTATTTTTCATATTCTGGAAATGTCGGTGGTCGTTGAGCGAGTGACTTGGTCGCTGGACGATTATGTTTTTTTCTAATCTGCGCAATTGTAGTAAAATTGACTTTTCCGACTCGTTAACTGTTTGATCAAGCTCAAATTTGGACAGTTGGTCTGTAACATGCCATTCTTGATTTTGACCGGTGAAATCAATTATTTGAGGTCTGTAGTTTGCAAAATATGTCATGCATTACTACAGTATTTTTGGTTTTATGATGATAAATTTTCTTAGGAATTTTGGAATAAGAATTATGGTTGTGCATGGTGCTTGATTGTATGGCATTGTAGGTACTTAAGTGTTGGCACTAACCAACTTGGAATGATTACTATTTTGTGATGCATGTATGTCATGCTGTGGTGAATGCTTGTACACTTATGTGATTATGTGAACTATGTGTGCATATGTTTGGGATGGTATGATGTTATGTGAGACTTGGACAAGGAAGTGCTTGTTTGTGTCATGAACGGGTAGGTTCATGGTTGGTGGTGAACACGTGATAATATAAGCGGGGAGGTTCATATTATGATGCTCTCGTGTGAGGATACGAGCGAGGAGGTTCGTATATTTCGTGCTCACACTTGAGGGCTACTACGAGCGGGGAAGTTCGTAGCTGTTAGATCACGTGAGTTGGACTACGGGCGGGGAGGTCCGTATAGTTGGACTACGAACGGGGAGGCTCTAGAGTTGGACTACGAGCGAGGATGTTCATAGAGACAGGACCACGGGCGGACAAGTTCGTAGAAGCATGTTATATCCTGGGTCCTTGGTTAAACAACTGTGTGTTGGAAAACCTTAGGACAATAAGGTCTCTTGGCCAAGAATTAACTATACTAACGTAATTTGTGTGAACCTTTATTTTATCAAATTATATGTTATTTATTTATGAGCTCACCCTTTCTGTTTGTGTTTGGCGATGATTGTGTGATTTATCACACATGAGCAGATGATATTCCAAGTGATGCTGGTGATGCCTAGAGACAGAGAAAGGGCTAGCATGGGGATTAGATTATGTTATCGACGAATTTAGTTTTCAGTCAATTATCTTGAGAACATGTTAAATGGTTATGGATTTTCTTATCGATTTTATTAGTTTGGATTGTAAGCGCGATGTATAAATTTTGAATTTTCCCATGTTTGGGAATAATAAACTATGACGGTTGAATGTCCTTGGATTTCTGAGGTAATGATTTCTGAATTATGGTACATGACTTTACTTCAAGCTCCACTATTTCTTCTAAAAATCTTCTTTTCTTTTTTAGGAGCTCTTTTGCATAAATTGGCATCTGCTCCATAGCTTCCACAAAAGGAATATTAATCTGTAGTCGCTTGAAAATGTCCATGAACCTTGCAAATTGCCTTTCCTTGTCCTTTTTGGAAGGATTTTCAGGGTATGGTAGGTTCTTCAACTGTAGTACTTGTTTCTCACCCTTCTCCCTCTTTTCTCCTCATTCTTATTTTTTCTTCTTTTTCTCTCAATGTTTTATGTACATACTCACTTCTATTTTTTCCTCCTATCCCTCACATTCATCTTTTTCTCTTACTTTTTATGTTTCCTCAAAGACTTCCTCCTCCACAGCTAGGTTGTCTCCAATCCCTCTTTACACAATTTTACCACTCCTGGTAGTAACTAATTTATAATGCTCCTTGGGATTAGTCTTAGTGTTGGCTGAAAAATGACCTGCCTGTTGATCTGATAGTTGTTTAGCCAACTGTCCCACCTGTGTTTCAAGATTTCTAATTGAAGCTTTTGTATTTTTCTGATTGGTCAAAGAAGCTTGCATAAACTTTTCTAGCGTATCCTTCTATTTTGTTATTTTGTCATGCACAAAAGGATAATGTTGTTGCCGTTGTTGATAAGGAGGTTGTTTGTTTAAAGGACTAGCATCTTGTTTCCATCCAAAATTCTGATTTTGATTATTTCTCCACCCCTGTGAAAAATTATTATTGTTGGAGAAATTACCTTGTCTTCCTTGATTACTCACATACTGAACTTCTGCTTATGAGTTACATTGATAAGAACAATGGCCATTTGGATGATCACCCCGACAAAAGTCACACCTCATGGGTTGTTGATGACTAGGAGAAGATTGCACAACTTGTAACTACTTAGGTAATTTAGACACTTGCTTAGTTAGTGCTTCAATCTGTTGAGTCAAAATTTTACTTTAAGCTAAGATTGCATCTGTGGTACTAAGATCAATCACTCCTTTCCTTTGAACAATTTGCCTATTATGTTGAGCTTGGTGATTTGTGGATGCTAATGCCTTAATGATTCTTATTGCTTGTTCTGCCTCTGCATTCATCATTGTTCCACCAGTTGGTGCATCTAAAATCATCTTGGTATCAGGCCTTAGACCATTGCAGAAAATATTTAGCTGAGCAATATCTTCAAATCCATGATTTGGGCATCTCCTTAATAGAGAATTAAATCGTTCCCAAGCTTCACAGAATGGTTCATCTGGTCCTTGCCTAAAAGTGGAAATAATAGTTTTTGCTTTGATGTATCGAGAAGGTGGAAAGAATTTATTCAAGAATTTCTCCTCTACATCATTCCACTTGTTCAGACTTTGATTTAGATGTGACTTAAGCCATTCCTTTGCTTTGCCTACCAATGAAAAAGGAAACAAATACATATATACATGGTCAACATCTCCTTCTTGAAAACCCATGGTTCCAATCAATTCATAGAATGTAGAAAGATGAGTATATGGATCTTCATTATCCATTCTAGTGAATTGATAAGAAATGATTAAGCTAAGGAAAGTTGGCGTCATCTCCAATGTTTTGGTGGTGGATGGTATTGCTATGCTAGAAAAATATCTTGGCACTTGTTACATAACATAGTCTCCAAGTGTTTTTCTAGGTGGAGTCAGTTTTCTTTTTCCATTATGTTTTAAATTCTTTTATTTTTTAACATAATACGTTTATGAATTTTTTATTATGATTTAAAAAGGGTTAATTATGTTTTTGGTCTTTAAACTATTCAACGTTTATGGTTTTTGTCCCTCTTTCAAAGTGTGATGTATTTAGGTCCCTAAGCTTTTGAAACTCATGGAATTGGTCCTCATTTTTGAATGTCGTTAGTTTTATTTGGCAGAGGGGTTGGGGTTGATTTATCTTAATGTTGAAAGTTCTAGCCTTAACTTTCAGCAATTCAACAACATAATCATGTAAACGACCATACTGACGTTATCCACCCCCACCAAATAGTCCATTGCAATTTGTTTTGCTTTCTCAGTCCTCCAAGGTGTTTTGCCTACATTGTATGTCTTCTTCACTTCGTCAATAATTTGATTCACTGTCATTACACCCACATTTATAAATCTATCTATTAGCACCTGAGCAATCCATTCCTTATTAGCATTTTTATTCCTAAAAACCCTTCCACACTTATGATGCCCAACAAGTTTCTTAACCCTAAAGTTTTGCCTACCTCTAACCTTGCTCACCATAATTAAGAAACCACATTTTATTTTACAAACATCATTCACTTTCTTATGATCATTCTTAACAAATTTCACTTCTTTCCCATTTAAAACACTAAGCTTCATTAATGCTTGTTTAAAATCCTTCAAAGAACAAAACTCCATTCCCAATTTGAATTTGAAGTCCTTCTTCATATCTTCAGGTCTATACTTGGAAAATTTGGGACCATCATTAACAACACCCTCATGACTATCCACATCAGAATCTAACTCATCAATATCGTATTCCTCATTTATGTCATGCACTCCAACTTTTTCATTAGTCACAAATGACCTTTCACCAACATCTCTTGTATTCCTCACTTTGCTTGAATTTTGTTTCATTGATTTCCACCTATCCAAAACAAGGATAATATTTCTAAGAGGTGGATCAATGGCCATCCAAAATCCATCATCATCATCAGTCACCCTTTCTTCTTCACTATCATCTAGTTTATCTCCAATTGAACCTTCTTCCTCTTTAGAGTCAACCTGTTCACCAACCACATCCTCTTCACGAACCACATTCGTTTGCCAACTGCCAAATAAAATTAACGACGTTAAAAGATGAGGATCAATTCCATGAGTTTTAGAAGTTGAGGGACCTAAATACTTTGAAAGAAGGACGAAAACAAAAAACGTGAAATAGTTTAAGGACCAAAAACATAATTAACCCATTTAAAAATAAAATTATAAATAAATTATATATA
>Ga0209389_1000700_pt1 | contig 20954 bp, 20 predicted proteins | sample CowpearedBW_FD_187526 | JGI IMG/M metagenome (GOLD analysis project Ga0209389, IMG submission 187526) | Root nodule microbial communities of legume samples collected from California, USA - Cow pea red BW (SPAdes) (version 2) | ecosystem: Host-associated > Plants > Roots > Nodule | place: USA...
AGGCAGGATCAGCATCCTCGCAGGTGCTATCGTCCGCGCAGTCTCTCACGAGAGAACGCAGTCGCTTGGAACACGAAGTCCAGAGATTTCTCTCTGCCATCCAGGCCGCTTAAGCGCGCATTTCGAGTCATTTCCAGTGCCGCATATTCAACAATCACGCCAGCAATCCAAAAATAGATCTGGAGATAGCCATGGGGACGGTCGTTCATTTCAAGCCAGCTGGTCGGCCGCTATTACCGTTCGAGGTCCAGGAAGGTGAGCGCGTTCTTGCGGAGGCACTGGACAGACTCACGAAAGCGAGGCTGTGGACCGCCGTTGGGCATCTCCAGACAGCCCTGATAGGCGCCGACAAAATTCGCGACCGACTGCCGGCCGGACCGGTCAAGGATGATTTCGAGCAGAAGCTGGCCGCGCTTATACGGCACTTCTCCCAGTTGCGCGAACAGGTCGAGCAATTGTAGCCTCATAATGGAGACAACAGTTCGGAAGCCAATGACTTCGCCAAGAGGCTCATCGCGTCATTTGCTTCGATTGCACAAAGGTGGCGGGTACCAGAGCGAAGCCGGGATCGACGAAGATTCATGAGTACGCGGTCTGGATCGGTGGAGTGGAAATAAATAGCGAAATCGGCCAGAGCGTTTTCCGGTCGAAAGGAGGCTTGAGTTGCACGGGCCGCCAAGCAACTGGTAGACCTAGTATTTGATAAATTGTTGGCTGCCCGTGCTCGTGCAGCGGCCGGGAAAAAAATCCCTGAATGAGAGTGGGCCATCATGCAAAGCAAAGCCGAAGTTTGGCTTTGGAAATCGCGTGAACAGGCCGTCCGCCAGCATGGCCTTGGCGCCCAACACAATTTCTTCGGCCGGCTGGGCGATGAACATCAGCATGTCAATCCTCGTTCTCGAACGCCGACTCGAGCAGCACCGAAGTCACGTAATCGTTTACGATTTCGTTACCTTCGATGGTAACGAGCTCTTGTGGAGTCTTGTGCATTTTGCATCCCACAGGGGGCTGCATGAGCACATCAATCCGTTTCAAGGCGCGCACGCGCGCGCTGGTTCGTCGCTGGAGCGGGGCGCCGCTGACTTGGCTGATCGTTGGCGGGTTCGTGCTAATGGCCGCGACCGCGATCGGCACGGCGCTGACTGTCGATCGCTTTCGTCGGAGCGCGATCGAAAGCGGACGCGCCAGCCTCGAGAGCACCGTGCGACTCCTTGCGCGGCATTTTGACCGTGAGTTTGCAGATTTCTCGGTACTGCAGAAGAGCATCATCGTGGAGCTCGAAAGCCATGACATCGATTCCCCGGACACGTTCCGGAGCGAAATGGCGACGCTCGCCATGCATGAGGTGCTGCGCGCCAAGGCCAGCGGTTGGTCCGATATCGCCGGGGCCAATGTGTTCGATTCCAATGGCGTGTTGATCAACTCGTCGAAGCGCTGGCCGGTCGCCGATATCAAGATCTCCGATCGAGGCTATTTCAACCGCCTGAAAAATGATTCGGCCTCGCAGGAAGAGGTCGAGGTCGTTCCCGGTCGTTTCGGCAGCGGGCAAGCAATTGTATTCGCCAGACGCATCTCTGGCCCGCGCGGAGAATTCCTGGGCGTCGTGTCCCGTGCGATCACACCGGACCTGCTGGAAGAGTTCTTCGCCTCGACAGGTCTTAGCGGAGAGTCTTCCATCGCGATGCACCATCAGAATGGGCAGTTGCTCGCACGCGTTCCACATGTCGACGCGATGATCGGCCAAAACTTCCATAGAGGTTCGGCTGAGCAGATGGCTGTCTTCGACCGTACTTTCGTCACCACCCAGCTCGCAAGCCCGGTCGACGGCAAGGATCGACTGGTCGCCTCGCAGATGCTCACTGACGAGCCGCTGGTCGTGGTTGCGACCAGGACATTAGATGCGACGCTCGTGACCTGGCGCACGCAGACAAAATTCTTCGTTACCGTGGCGGTGGTATCGATCTGCCTATTGGTCCTAACGCTCTATTTGATCTTCCGCCAGATGACGAGGCGGCTTTCAATCGAGAAGCAGCGATTGGATACCGCGATGAACACGATGACGCAGGGTCTCCTGATGTTCGACCAGGACGAGCGGCTCATCGTCTGCAACCGCCGTTATATTGAGATGTACGGGCTGTCGGCCGACGTGGTGAAGCCGGGCGCCTATTTCCGCGACGTGATCAAGCATCGGCACGACACCGGCTCATTCTCCGGTGACGTCGATTCCTATTGCGACGGCATCTTAGGTACCGTCGGCCGCTTGCAGAGCTCCGTCGTGGAGACCCGTGACGGCCGGCTGATCGAGATCAGGAATCAACCGAGCGCCTCGGGCGGATGGCTTGCCACCCATGAAGACGTCACCGAGCGCGTCCGCGCCGACGAACGAATCGCGCATATGGCGCATTACGACGCACTGACCGATCTCCCCAACCGCGTGCTGATGCGCGGGCACCTGGAACGCCGGGTGGCGGAGCTCGCCGAGGGCAAGCCGTTCGCGATCCTCTATATCGACGTCGACGAATTCAAAGGCGTTAATGACTCGCTCGGGCACGAGATCGGCGACGAGCTGCTGCGCCAAGTCGCAAACCGCCTCCGCAGCTGCGTTGGCCCACACGATCTTGTCGCGCGGCTTGGAGGCGACGAATTCGCGGTCATCAAGGCGGACACTGGCGACCGAGCCGAGTTAACGGTGTTGGCGGATCAGATTTTGAAAACGCTGCGCGCGTCCGTGTACTGCAAGGGTCAGGAGATTTCGATTGACGCCAGCATCGGCATAGCAATCGCGCCGGAACATGGCGACAATCTCGAAGAATTGCTTAAGCGTGCGGATCTGGCGATGTATGCCGCGAAATCCGATGGCCGCCGCACATTCCGCTTTTTTGCAGCGGAATACGACGCCAAGGTCAGGCAGCGACGTCAGCTCGATTTCGATCTGCGGCAGGCACTCGCCAATAGCGAATTCGAGGTGCACTACCAGCCACTAGTCGATCTCGCGGCCAACGTCGTGACAGGCTGCGAGGCGCTACTCAGATGGCATCACCCCGAACGGGGCATGGTTTCGCCTGCAGAGTTCATCCCGCTCGCCGAGGAGATCGGCCTGATCGGCGAGATCGGCGAATGGGTGCTGAAACAGGCCTGCACTGAGGCTGCGAACTGGCCGGGCCAGATCCGGGTCGCAGTCAACGTTTCGCCGGTGCAGTTCCGCTCGAAGACACTGGCGCTCAATGTCGCCGCTGCACTGAACGAATCCGGCCTGGCGCCGGGACGGCTGGAGCTTGAAGTTACCGAAACGGTCTTGATCCGCGATGACGAAGAGGCGCTCACGATCCTACAGCAACTGCGCGAACTCGGCGTGCGCATCGCGCTCGATGATTTCGGTACCGGCTATTCGTCATTGAGCTATCTGCACCGCTTTCCCTTCGACAAGATCAAGATCGACCGTAGCTTCATCAGCGATATCGGTGAGCCCGAAGATTCCTCGCCGATCGTCCAGGCCGTTGTGCATATGGCCGCGGCTCGCCACATGGCAACCACCGCCGAAGGCGTTGAGACCGAGGCGCAGCGCGAGATCCTGCGACGGCTCGGCTGTAGCCAAATGCAGGGCTATCTGTTCAGCCCGGCCATCCCGGCATCCCGGCTGAAGCGGCTGCTTTCGGCTCAGCAAGCCTCAGCGGCCTAAGCCCTTCAGGACTGGTGACAGCGTTCGATCAGAAGCGAATGAATGTCGCAAATCAGTTGTTATGGAAGAAGCCGGCCAGCGGCCGACGTCTGGCTTGATCGGCTTAGCCGACTTGCAGAATTCAGAGCGGACGTCAGCAATGGGCCAAAAAGCAGCCGCTTGCTGCACTACCGATGACTGCCGTTGATAACGTCTGGGCTCTCTGAGTTGATTGAGGTCGCCGAATGCCCTGCTTTGCGCGACGGCCAATCGACCTGGCATGCCGGAAGAACCCCGTACGCTGTCAGCAGGATCACAACCATCACGGTCACGAAGTAACCAGCCCCAAAAAAGACGATACCCCAACATCCAATTGATGCGATCGCCTTGAGTTTTTAATTCGAACTCGCCCGGGCGTACCAGCCTTTTTTTTAGAGTTACCTAGTCACGCCCTAGCTGAAGCGCTTTTCTCTTTTTGCTACAGCATAGGCGCGGTTGATCTCCTTGGCCTTCTGTTCAGCGAGCTCACGTAATTCCTTGCCCAGGCCCTCAACACGATCAGGATGATATCGCGCGATTTCCTTACGAAACGCGGCTTTGATGTCGCTCGGCGACGCTTCCTTGTTCACTCCCAAGATCTCCCACCATGAACGCTCGGAGGCCGGTCTTACGACCGGTTCATCTTCTGGCCCACAGTTTTCGTCGCTTCGTTGCGCACCGGCTTCTGCCCTTTCTTCGTGAGCGGATTCACCGTTAGCCCGGCGATATTCGAGAAACCCACTCACAATAAAGAAGCCGATCAAGCCACAGCCGAGGATGACGGAGAACTCAATCCAACCCAAATCCATGGACTATTCCCCGTGGAATTGCAGGTTCTCTCGGATTGCTTTCAGCACTTCTTTTGGAGAGGAGCAAAAAAGCGCAATCGAGAAAGTATTCGCCTGCCATCCCTGCGCCATCGATATTCGCTTAAAAACGTTTACCAAGCATACTGGGCACAGGATCAGCTCCGCCGAGATCTTTAGTGCCGTCCCGCTGGACAGGCCGAAGCGCTTTTTCTCGCTCCAGATCAGAACTGAACCTGCGATACCTAGCGCATAAAGAGCTGGCAGAAAGAAAATAATCGAATACTGCACACCCCACATAGCGGCAACAATCGGTCCCGCTACAAGAATGGCCATTGCACCTGAGGAGACCAACACCAAGGACCACGCCCGACGCCCTCTTCGGCTGAGGTTCGACAGCCCCTTGAACGTTTTCTGCCGGTTTTGATCTGGAGCCGAAATACTGGAGATGAGGAACAGACGGAATGGAACGGAGTAGATTGCGAAAACAAGCTCTTTATTCATCACGGTAAATGGAACCGTCGATACCCTGAGATCAGGGCGAAGAGTTCGCGGCACCGTAAAAAGGAACTTGCCCGGCTCCAACAGGAATGCGGAGTCCGCAAGCGTCATGATCCAAGCGACCACCCAAAAGCCGAACTTCGATGTAGCAAGCTCCTCGAGCATTCGGCTAAGCAGACTTTCTGGAGAAGAACCGGCGTAGACCCGCCCAAGCCGCTGCGAGACCTCCAAACACACCAAAAACGATGACCTTCCCGAACGCTTTAAATGCGCCTGACTTCGCAGCCGCAGCAGCAGCGCCGCCAACAATCAAGGCCGCTAGACCGTATTCCGCAACTTTGTCACCGGCGCGAAATTCCGAATAACGTTGTCCCGAGTTGAAAGTAAAGTTCGCGAGCGACGCTTTGAACGCTCTAATATCGTTGTCTAACGAACCGGGGCTTGAAACGAGAATGGCATTCATCACTCCAGTCCTCCCGAGCAGTCGGATCGTGTAGTTCACTGTGACATCACCCGACTGTTCACGAAGCTTGGTCGCCCACTCCAAGCGTTTTGTTTGGATGTCGTAGTGAGGTACGACGTACCAGCCTTCGAGCACAAGCTTTTGCAATCCGCGGCGCTCCCGCTCCTCATTTCCAGAAACATTATTCTTCTTCAAGATGCTAAGCAGTTCGTCCGGATCGAGCGTCTCGTCGTCTTTCACGTAGCCTGAAGGGTCGAAGTTGAATATGGCGAACCAGCTCAAACTACTCGGTGCAAAGGTGTAGTTGCCATCTCCGCCCAAGTTCCCATTCAGCTCCAGAAATCTTCGGCTTCCGACTGATCCGAGAAAAACCGAGTCCTTTGGAACGCCGATGCTGGCCACAGTGGCGATATCGCCCTGCGACGGGCCAAATTTCCAATCGAGCTTCTTAATTTCAGCCCAAATCGGATCGTTTGAGGTCTGCTGAGCCATGGCGGCATGAGCGAAACACAACGAAGCAAATACGAGCGCGACTCTCAACGCTTTCATTATAGCCCCCCGGCTAATTGAACATTTGACCCTACACAACTGCTGTTTGATCCACAACTGGCTTAACGTCGGACCATTACCTAGTCGCCATCAGAGCAGCGCTTGGGATCGCCTCCGCCGCTCATACACCGCCTGAACATCCAAGGTTTAACGTAGGAGCCAGACCACATGCCTCTTACAGCCCGCTCGGCCCCCGTTCGACGGCGGCGTATCTTCCATTCGAGTAACGCGGCCAGTCCAGCGCAAGACCACTGCGAACGAGCCACTCCGCAAGGTCCAATCCGCCCACTGAGCACATTGCGACGGTACGACCATAGGCATCACGATTCACAGGCACGCAGTCGACTGGCCGCCGCGCTACGAAGGCGTCAAGTTCATTGGCCGCCCTCGCTCCGCAAAGATACGGCAAGCTGTCTTCATCGCGGCATAGCTGCGAGCTTTCGGGGGCATCAATGCCCCAAAGACGAATGCGGGTGCCGTGAATTTCGAGCGTATCGCCGTCGATAATGCTTGCCTTGCCAACCAAGTCACCTGCTAGGGCCTCAGAGCCGCTCGACAGCAATACAAACGTTAGGAGGAGAATGAATGGTAACGGCATCAAGACCGTTCGCCCAGCGCCGCTGCGCGATTGACTTTTGCTTGAAGATACTCGCGATAGACCGATCGAACCGGCTCGATGAATTGTGTGCGGGTGTTCATTATCTGCGACCGCATTTGCTGTAGTTGTGACAGCCCGTTAACTAGACTCTGCTCAAGAGTTCTCCTTAGCAAAGCGATCTCAGCGTGGACTTTCGCAACGTCGCTACGATCTGGACCACGCGAAGGATCAAAGGTGAAGCGAGAGGCGAGATTGTCGCGCCAAGACATCAGAGCGTTGGTGAGCTTTGGACCAAAACCGGGTACACCGTGAAGCTTGGAACGATCGATATCGGCTGCGGTCTCTATGCCATAAGAAGCCAAGGTCTGCTTTCGGCCTTTTCCAATCCCATCGATATTCGCGTCTTCAATCTCAAAGCGATCAAGATACTTCTCTAGCTGTATTCTGGGTTGATCCTTACTCAACTGCTGCATTCGTTGATTGAGGACATCTGGGAGGTAGCGCAGTTGCTCCTTCAGACCGACAAGCTCGTGCTTCTTTTTGTCGAAAGGCATGGAACGTGTGCGTTCTTGCCACTCCTGCTCAGTCTTCGACCAGTTGGCCAAAGCAGCTTGATAAGCCACTTCATAGCTTTGCGCTTTGGTCGTTCGATCCGTCAGATTGCGGACCAAAAAGAAAGATGCCACGGCCGCAACAAACAGGAAGAATGGCGCCGGTGCGGGGAAACCGCCTGCGATTGCCAACAAGGCGAAGATTGCGCCCACGCCAAGCCCTGCCATCTTGGCACGCTGAGCAGAGCGACCGACCTCGATCGCGTCCTGACTGGCGGTGGGATGTGGAGAGGCCGAAATTTCTGGTACAGGCCCAGGACTAGTTTGCGCTTCGATTTGGCTCCACAGGAAGTTGAGATCGATCGTTCCCGATATCGGATCGGCGTGCACCAACGGGAAAAGCTGAATGCCCGTTGCGGCTTCCATCGAACACCAAGGGCAGGATATCCCACGCAGGTGCCAGTGCGATTGGTTATTGGTACACTGCTTGAGATTCTTCTCAAGATCACTCAGCGCGGTGACCCATTCGTTCGGCGACGGCCGCGCAGAGCCTCCCCTATCAAATGCTCTTTCAAATAGCTGCGCCACACTGCCGCCCATCACTTGGAGATCTGGCGTGTGGGGCGGCCGGTCCATCAATAGTTCGGCGCGCCTCACGCCATACGCAAATCGTCTCTCCTTAATCGCTTGTGCAATCGACATATCACCGGAGCCGAGATAGCGGCCTGCAAACGGATGGCGCCCCATGAAAAGCAAAAGGAAAGTCAGGACTGCTAGGCCAAAAGCGTCATGGTTTGCTGTTCGAACGACACCATTAAGGCTGATGCCTTGAAGCTCCGGAGGCGTGAATGTCTCGACCCCGACTTCACATCCAAAAACATCGCCGCCTGAGCGCACTTGGAAGCTATCGCAATCAATCAATTGGACGGTCGCATCCTGACCGACCAAGACACTGCCGTGATTTACGTCGCCGATTACGCAGCCGAGTTGGTGAACGGTGCCAAACGCCCGCGCAGTGTTCGCAGCCACGCGAACCAAAAAGCGGAGATCGGCTCGGACGAATTCTGAGCGGCGGCTCTTGGGACTGTAAAGCTTGTGTATGTCCTTGCCACCGACCGATCTTGGCATAAGTAGGCCGATCGGTTGTCTCGCTTTCGTCGTCAACAGACCGGTCGGCCAAGCGGCAACCTTAGCAATGACGTCACTATAGAGCGAGGCCATAACCTCGATCTTCCGAGCACGTTTTGGCGAGATTGCGTTGTGATAAATCTTCGCCACGCGATTTGCTGCGGCAACGACCTCGTAGACCGCACCTTCGCCGCCCTGACCGATTAGCTTGCCGATGCGAATTACACTGCCGGATGCATCCAGCATCTCTTGATTAGCTTGAACGGACATGCTCAGACCTCGACTGGCATTCTGGTCGCAAGTATCAGGGATTTGTCATCGTCGGTCCGGTCGCAGACCTTTGGCGACATGAGATACCGCTCAAGATCGGGCGTTAGCTGCCTGCTCTCTTCGAGAGACTTGCACGCCCGCACGGGCTGGAACATGGCTGAAAAGAAAGCCTCATGCACCGTCTTGGTCGCATGGTGCAGAACCAGATTTTCCAGACCGTCTGAAAAAAGGGCCACCTCCTTCAAGCCGGGTCGGTGATTTATCTCGAACTCAAACACATCGAAAGCGTCGTTCGAGATTACAAAGTTCGTTGTGTTCGCAAACTCGCCATGTTGGGGCCAGAACACGTAAGAAAATCCGTCGGCGAGGCCGTCTGAAGCGACTATCGCCCCATCGCCTATCTGAAAGAAGGCAGCGTGTTCGTCCCCGACGATGGCAAAAAGGAGCGTGCAAGCGAACTCCTTGATCGGCTCGCCAAGTCGCTCTGCTTCTTCGCCGAGAGCCTGTTGTACTTTGCCGAGCCAAGAAGCTGCCATTTTGCGAGTAAGTTCTTCAAAAGTCCCGGACTGATCGAAGTACCTGTCGATTTCGCGCCGGACAGTGGAGACCGCGCACTGCGCTCCCATCTCTGAATGCTTGGCGCTGCCTGCGCCGTCCGAAACGATTAGGGTGAGGATAGATTCACCCGGCGCATCAAACACACCAAATCCATGCGCGTCCTGGCACTTGGTGCCCGACGCGACGTGGGACGTGCCGATGGCAGACGCAGCGGCGACGCGCCACGCCTGCATGTCAGACCTCTGCCCAGCCTGATGGTGGAGGTAGCGCGACCTTGGTCCCCATTTGAGATTGCGAAACTCGGCTGAGTGAAGAGGAGAGCCACGAAAACAGTTCACGGAACTTGAGGCCATCCAAACGGATAGGTTCTCGCACTGATAGCTGTTTGAGAATGCTTACGTCGGCGCCTTTGACCGCGATGGGAAAGAATGAAAATGCCCCATTCTTCTCGCCATCTTTCACAAGTTCCGCAGCACGGTGCCAATCGTCGGTCGGCGCACCATCGGTGATCAAGAACACCCAAGGCCTATAGTAGCTGATGGCATTCGCCTTGTAGGCATCCTTGCGCTGCCTAAGCAGGTTCAAGCCGGTCTCGATGGCCTCGCCCAGCGGGGTGTCTCCGCTCGTTGTCAATTCCGTCGGGTAAAAGTGATCAGGGGTTTGAAAGTCATTCAACGTGGCCACGGGACCAAAGGTCACTACCGCAATCTCAACGCGCTTCATCGCAAGGGCATCGGTGGCGAGTTCATCCTTAAACGCTTGTATGCCCTGGTTGAGCTGCGCGATCGGGCTACCGCTCATGGAATGCGACGTATCAAGGAGCAGCAAGCATGGACACCGCGGCTCCGGGTTTTCGGCAAATTCCGTCGAGCCAAACGGCATCCGTTCAAATACGGACATTCTCTCTCTCGCTTTTTTGCTTGGGGTTATTGCGCTGGTCTGCTCGGCGCGATTGGCGCCGAAAGTGTTTGTGGAGATGTCTGAGCTGCTGGCTGTTGCGACGGCGACAACGTCGTGGCCGATCGCGTCGACGCATAGGCGAGGTAGATTGCGCCTACAAACACGATCAATGGCAACCAGATCTTACGGCCGCCCGACGTAGGTCGAACTTGCTGCACAAGCTGAACCGGGGTTGGCGCGGCTTGGGACCAAGATAGGCCCGTGCCCGGGAGGCCGACGCTGGCCCGTGCCCCTTTCGTGCCGAAAGTGTAGCGAAATCCCCGCCCGCCGACTGATAGGCTAGTGCTCTTCAGTCCGAAATTCCAACGAACTCCGGGCAGCAGCCGAACCGAGCGACGAAAGCGCAAACCCATGATCCCCCCGTTGCTTATCCTCGATAGTTACTCAACTTGACGTCCCGTGCAACCGAAAGGGGTATTGATCGCCTTTGCGCCTTTGTGCACGGCACAGCAGCCTAGAGATATCCGGAAAACCACGGACAAGGTCGCTACCTTACAGGAGAGGCGTCCGTCGTATTCTGAAACTTCGCAATCCGCCGTCGCCCCAACCGAAAAGTCAGCCGCATACGAGCCGCTCGCTAATGAACTCCGAAACGGTTCTTCGAAACGTCGATGATCGTACCGACCGGCGTGTCGCCATTCAGAATGACATAGAGACCGGGCTGAACTGATTTGATGGTAACTCGCCGGTGCCGGTGGCAACTAACATCCCAGCCCTCCATCACGCTTGCAGCGGCGCGGCGTCCGCTTCTTGACCTGACATCGTTTGGATATGAGATGTTATGGAAGAAGTCGGCCAGTGCCCGATCGAGCCGAGTAGCAATGAGAAGAAATACGACCGGTCTCCCCTTCGGTTCATCTGGCTCAATCGAGGTGCGGTTCGTCGCGCAGGATTAGGCGTTACAACGGACACATCGGACGTTAAAGGAGAAATCGACGCAATTCGTCCTGAAATATTGGCGCGCCCGGGTCCTGGGATAGCAACATGTGGTTTTTGCCAGGGAGTGCGACAAACCTCGCGCCGGGAATTTCCGCGGCCAAGTCGCGACCGGAGGCGATGGGTACTCGGCGGTCATCGCGGACATGCATGACAAGAGTTGGGGCCTTCACATGCTTGAGCAGAGGACGAACATCAAAGTCGGATACCGTTTCGAGATATCGCACTGCGCATTCGGCTGAGGCGCTGAGACGTTGAAGCTCATTGAAGGCGTCGATCTGCTCCCTCGTGGCATCCGGCAACATGGAGGCGGTGAACAGTTGTCGGAAGGTCGGGTCATCCGAGCCCCATCCTAGCTTCATCAGAGTTTTCATTGCAGCAAACCGCTCTCGATCCGCGGCCGAGAAGTTAGGGTTCTTGTTCGCGCCAACGGCGAATCCGCCATATAGGATGAGATGCGAGACGCGTTCAGGATGGCGCGCGGCAAATGCTATCGAAACCGCGCAGCCCTGCGAAAACCCAAGCAGCGGAAACCTGTCGAGACCGGCTGCGTCGGCCACGCTTTCCATGTCCTTGACCCAGGCGTCCAGGGAAAATTCTCCGACATCCCAGTCAGACAGACCGTTGCCACGCGCATCGTACCTTACGAGGGTAAATGACGAAGCAAGCCCAAGCAGGAAATCGCGCTGGAGAGGAAAATCCCAGTCATATTCGAGATGGCCGAGCCAATGCGCCGATTTCAACAGACCAGGTCCTGCTCCCACCTTAGCATAGGCTAACCGAACACCATCCGTGGCTCTGCAATAGCGAATTTCCTGCTTCAGGTTGGCTGCCGATAGAACTCGCGTTGCGGGCGATCCTTCCTCGTTCACGTCAATCGCATAAACTTCGATTGGCCGCGCGATGTTCTTTAGATTCTGCCGGCCTAACTCGCGGCAAGGGAAGTTAAGCTTGCCATCGATCTGGTCAAGGACCTGGCGAGAGATGCATATGCCGCCTCGCACCGCAATGCTCTCAAGCCGCGCAGCTACGTTGACACCATCCCCGAAGATATCGCCGTCGTCCTCAATGATGTCACCGACGTTGATCCCGACCCGGAATTCAATACGCCGGTCCGGACGCACGCTAGCATTTCTGTCGACCATCGCGCGCTGAACTTCGACCGCGCATTTCACGGCCTCAACAGCGCTCGAGAACTCCACCAACATGCCGTCACCGGTTGTCTTGATCAGCCGGCCACGATGGGACTTGAGTTTTTGATCAACCAGCTCTCGGCGGTGCGCTTTCAATTCCGCTAGCGTGCCTTCCTCATCTTCCCCCATCAGCCGCGAATAACCGGCGACATCAGCTGCCAAAATTGCCGCTAGCCGGCGCTCGACCTGAACGTCTATCACGGTGATCCTCCTTTCCTTGCGTATTGCAGGCGAAGAAGCTCGCGTATGTCCAATGGAAAATAATCGACGTGCGAATTAGATCATTGGCGGGGGTGCAGTTGCAAGTGGCTGTAACAACTAACTTATTCTTCAAAGCCAAGGCGCTTACACGCATATTGCGACCCAAAAATCGACCAGAGGGAGAAAAAAATCCGCGAGTGAGAGTGGGGCCGGTCCGCTGGTCGAAGGTTCTTGAGGAATTGACCACCCCCACCCCGTCGATCGTCCTCGCCGCCGCTCCCGAGCCGATGCTCGCCCAAGTGGGCTTTTTGTTTTTATTTCCGAACTTTTTGCGTGCGAACCAGGGGCACCGGTCCGCATACCTTCCCTTTTATACTTTGGACCACCCCCACCCTTCCAGCTTTACGAACGTCGCGCTTCGTCAATCCCAGCTGCCGCAGCTATGGCTGCGAATTGTCGTCTTCAACAGTTAGAGAACCCATCCTCGTTTAGCAGCTGCTCTATCTTACCTGGCGAAGTATCCATGCCGACAGGTGAGCGCTTGCTGGGAGGCCATAGGAACGACACGCCCCCGGCAGAGCCGAGTGCGGCGTTCCTAGACCGAAACAGTCATGCCGACCGGAGCCGCGCCGCCGTTTAGGCCCGCATGCTACGCTGGTCGCGCATGCGTCAGCACCTACTTCCGACGATATCCAGTTCGCCGCTCGTCGCCCTCGTGCCTTTCGGACCGGGCTTTGCGCTTGACGAGGCCCCATAGCTCGCAAAGTGATCCACTGTCGCTACCGTCGTGCTCGACCGACCGACGATGGATGCAAGCGAGCTGAACTGAACGATTAGACTTGAATGGTTCCGAACACACACATGAGCTCGCTGCGAGATCCCTATTAAGGGGTCTTTTTCGAGCTTGCAGATCAACTACCCCCCTTAAATTGGGAAGGCTTCTTACCTAGCTTGAGGTCCAAGATATGCTGCTGCAGGAATGCAATCCGGTAGACTACAATGGAGAGCTTCTTCTCAAGCGTTTTCCGCTCATTAGGGTCGAGTGCGTTCTTGAACTGGCCAAAGAGCTCAGTTCGCTGGGCGAGTAGCTCGTCTAGTTTGCGAAGTGGACGGGCGAGCGCATGCAGCCAGCTTGTCACTCCGGAATACGTCTCCGCGTCGCGGCCGGTGGCATAGGAATAGACGTCTCGCAGAAAATTATGGAAATCGCTTTTCTCTCCGCCCTTTGCCTCATTCGGCCTAAAGCGTTGAAACAGGCTCCAACCCTGAACAACCAACTGGTATTCCGCGGAAGTGCGGTACTCCTTGAACAGGTTTGTATTGCCACCTTTATCGATTGATCCTCTCGGAAGACCTCTAACCTCGAAGAAACGGTCCGAAGCAGCGTGCGCCGCTCGCTCCAACAACGTAAGACTTTGCTTCCACTCGCGGCTGCCATCATAAAACTCGAGCCCTTTCCAAGGCCCAGAGCGATCTGGGGCTTCACGCTCATGGAGAGAAGCAAAGCCACCGACGTCACTGAATGCCAAGCGGGTGAAGTCGTTCACCGAGGAGATTGCATTCCGCAACACTTCGGCGGCAGCTCGGATATCCTCGATTTCGCGAAGGACGTCTGCCGCCCGCGGAGCATCTTTGCTGCGAATAACATCCTTGTTGTAGACAAATGCCAGCTCTTTGACGCCGGCTTTCGCGCAATCCAGACAGGTGCATCGCTCTTCATCGTCCTGATGGCTGCCCTTTGGGCTGAGGCCATTTACAGCGCGCTCAAAAAACTCAGGCAATCCGCGCGGCGCCGCATCAGCAGGGTTGCTGAGATCCAACGACCAGGGCTTAGGCAGATTCATTTGGACCTTCCCTGAGGACATACCTGATCGAATTCGGCCAGGTTGCTCATCTGACAGACGGAGGGGACGGCGCTCACTAAGGCATGTTCGATTTACCATCTGATTCGACCTCCAGCGAAGGGCTTGCTGAGCTTTCGGGCCTCCTCTCCGCTGGCCTCCAGCGTCTTTTGATGCGCAAGTCCACTCATTTATCTCCGTGTAATCAACATATTCCTCTCGACTGTCGGGAGGTCCTGCAACGTCATGTCCGGAAAAACGGCCCGGAATTGTCCCCATGAAACCTCACATTCTGTCCCAGTTGGCGGCCCTGAAAGGCGCATCCGCCCCCGTTCTGAAGGCCCGCTGGCGCGAGCTTTTCGACAGCGACCCGCCCGCCTATAACCGCCGTTTCCTGGAGAGCCGGCTGGCCTATCGCATCCAGGAATTGGCCTATGGCGGCCTGAGCCGGGAAACCACCGAGCGGCTCAAAGCCATGGCCAAGCAATATGCCGACCAGAAGCCGGCGGACCGCAAGGCTCGGCCGCTGTTGCGGCCCGTCGCCGGGACAAAGCTGATTCGGGAGTGGGAGCGTGTGGAGCACTGCGTCACCGTTCGCCACAATGATTTCGAATACCTCGGCCGCCCCTACAAATCCCTCTCCTCCGTCGCCCGCCAGATCACGGGCACCAAATGGAATGGGTGGGTCTTCTTCGGCCTCAAGAACTCGCTTGGCAAATGACTTCCCCCACCTCACAAAAGCGGCGAGCCAGCCCATTTGCCAGCTCTTTTGAGGGGGCAGATCCCGGCCGCTCCGCAATCCGCAAAATGCGCTGCGCGGTGTACACCCGCAAATCGAGCGAAGAAGGCCTCGACATGGACTTTAACTCGCTCGATGCGCAGCGGGAGTCTTGTGAGGCTTACATCGTGAGCCAGCGAGCGGAGGGGTGGATCGCCGTTAACGATCGCTACGATGATGGCGGCTTCTCGGGTGGCACCCTCGAGCGACCCGCCCTGCAACGGCTGATCGCCGCGGTCCAGTCTGGCAAGCTCGATGTCATCGTCGTCTACAAGATTGACCGACTTTCGCGGTCAATGCTCGACTTCCTCAATCTTGTCGAATTGTTCGAACGCCACGGCGTGACATTCGTGTCCGTTACCCAATCCTTCAACACCAAGGATGCGATGGGCCGCATGGCCCTGAACATCTTGGTGACGTTCGCCCAGTTCGAGCGCGAGCTGATCGGCGAGCGGATCCGGGACAAGGTTGCGGCCTCTCGCAAGCGTGGCAAATGGATGGGCGGCTGGACGCCGCTCGGCTACGAAGTCCGGGATCGCAAATTGATGGTGCACGAGACCGATGCCGAACGGGTTCGGGCGATTTTCCGGCGCTTCGTGCAGCTCAAATCCGCGACCCTGCTCGCTCGCGAGCTGGTCGCAGCCAATGAACGCACCAGGTACGGGCACCTCCTGGATAAGGGGGTGCTGTACAAGATCCTCCACAATCGGGTCTATCTGGGTGAGGCCGTTCATAAGGGCACCTCTTATCCAGGCGAGCACGAAGCGATCATCGATCGGAAGCTCTGGGATCAGGTTCACGCCATCCTCACGGAAAGCCCGCGCAAGCGCGCCAACAACAGCCGGGCTCAAATGCCCGCCCTGCTGAAGGGCCTGTTGTTCGGGCCGGACGGGGCGGCAATGTCGCCAACCCACACCCGTAAATCTGGTCGGCTCTACCGCTATTACATCAGCCAAACCGCGATGAAGCAGGGCAGATCAGACTGCCCCGTTAAGTTGGTGCCGGCGGCAGAGCTGGAGCGCATCATCATCGATCAAGTTCGCCGGTTGCTGCAGACCCCTGAAGTGATCGTTCAGACTTGGCGCACTCTCCGCAAGCAGTTCGCCGATATGAGCGAGGCGGAAGTGCGAAGCGCTCTGCTCGGCTTTGACGAACTCTGGGACGAGCTGTTTCCGGCAGAACAGGCGCGCATTGTCGAACTGCTCGTCGAGCGCATCGACATGCATGCCGAGCGGATGGACATCACGTTGAAGATCCAGGGCCTGACCTCGCTCTCCTCCGAATTGCAGCCACAGCCGTTCCAGCAGGCCGCCGAATGAACAGGCCAACCACCCTCACCCTCGGCCCCATTGGTCGACCGAAGCTCGGGCGCGACGGCCGAACCATGGTCGTAAGCATCCCGATCTCGTTTCGCCGGCAGGGTGGTCGTAAACGCGTCGTAACCCCCGCCAATGCGGAAGCCTGGTCACCGCCGAAGCCGCAGGTCGACAACACGTTGGTCAAGGCGGTCGTGCGGGCCCACCGCTGGCGCAATATGCTGGAATCGAACCTGTTTAGCTCAGTGCGAGACCTCGCCAAGGCCGAGAAGATCAACGAATCCTATCTCTGCCGTGTGCTTCGGCTCACGCTGCTTTCGCCCGCCATCACCGAAGCCATCCTGAACGGGCTGCAGCCAGACGGTCTCGAATTGGCGCAGCTGCTGAAGTCCATCCCCGCTGAGTGGGACCAGCAGCAGGCTCTGATCAGCTCCTCCGCTCGGGATGCCGGAAGCCGCTAAACCCCTTCCAAGATGGAAGCGGTTTTGGCGGGCGCGGATTCGCACATCGAATGTTATGGAACGTTCAAAGATTAAGGGAACCACGAACCGGCCAATTCAGCATTGAAAAGACAAGCGAATTTCTACTGCCCGCTGCACGCTTTGTAGACGGCTTTTGTATTTTCCTCAACGCCAATCGCTCGGCTTGCAGACAGGCTGGAGCTTTTGCTTTGCCTCCGAGAGGTAGATACTTCGCCAGATGCTATCGTTACGGGAGGCGAAGATGGGAAATCGCGAAACCGTGCTCGAACCGATCCGGCAGGCTTACGCAGCGCGCGAGAGGGGCGACTTAGACGACCTGGTGGCAGCTTTCCACCCTGACGCCGTGTTCACGTTGGTTGGAGATAACAAGTCCCTCGACGTAGCTGGCAGCGTTCAAGGTCATCGTGGCCTGCGAGAGACCCTCGGTGGGTTCATTGCCACCTTTCAATTTGTAGAGCGCCAAATCCTTAGCGAACTGGTTGAGGGGGGCTGTGCTGCAGTACGCTCCCGCTTGGTTGTCCGACACAACCCGACGAATAACGGACAACCGAGTGCCTCGACTTGCTAAAGTTTCAGGACGGAAAGATCATTGAGCTGATCGAATTTGCCGATACCGCACTGATCCGAGACATGATGTCCAGCGCTTCGGCCTAGCCGAACGGATCGGATGTTAAACCTTTATAACTCAGTGCTCTGCTGCTCAGTTCAGGATGTCTCAACCGGCGTTGCTATGAGCTGCCCCCGAAGCCAAATCACTATCTTGCCGACGCACATGGGATGCTTGTAGATCGAATGTCGGAGACCGACATCGTCCCGTTCTTCAGCAGGGGGCAACGTGATGACATCTGCCAGCGCGTTCGTGTCTGGAACTGAATCCGCGGCGAGCGTACAGCACCCGGCTCCCACCAAGAATTCCCGTCCAAAAGCGGCCTTGAATATCCCGGGAAGGCACAAAAGAACTGGCAGGATAATCAGACTAACACCCAGCGCGTAGAGAAGAATTACAGTGATCGTCCAAAGCCAAGCAAGGTATAGATCAGAGCTGACTCCTAAAAGAGAAAGCAAGAAGCCTGCGCCCCACAACAATGAAACGAACAACATTAAGGCAATCCATCTAAATCTAGCGACGCGCGCCAACTCTGTGAACGCCAAGCGGCCAATTAACTCCATAACAACATTCGTGAGGCGTGCTCCTATTGAACCAGCGGCTAGCGCAAAGGACGCCTCATCATCGACGCCCCGAATAACTAAGAGTCGCGAGCAAACTGCTGGCGAATAGTACGACGCTGCAGCGATTCTTTGAGGCCGATCACGCCATTTCGGGCTCAACTTCCATTCTCCCGGCAACCGAAAGTCAGGATTGACAATGAGCCTGATGATCCAGCCGGCTAACCGGAAGCTGGCTAATCCAAAAAGGAGGAACAGTACCATGGGTACCAAATCAAAGTTGAAGTTAGCGATGTGCTTGATCCACGTTGCCTGTACTAACCACGATGTGGCGGGCATTAGAAAATAGGTGAGCAGAATGAGCAGCAGCGGTGTTGCTAAGAATTGTACATTCGTGAAATTTTTCGATGCCCTCATTACGAACACGCGCAAGAAAGGCGTCGCCAGAGTTACTATTCTTACGTGATCAAGATTGCCGGTCAGCCGCTCCAAGGCGAGTAGCGCGACATTTCCTCCGTGGCTATGACCAATCACGACTGAAAACGCCTGCGGATCAGCAGCTGCGTCCAGTTCAAGAAGCTTAGAAAGCCGCACCGCGGCATTGTTGCGTACAAAGATCGAATTACTTCCGCTCCATTCGAATGACCGAATGCGGTGCTCTACACCAAGCTCCTTCAGTTGGCGCGCGAGCTCTTTGTGGAAGGACGAATCGAATGCGAACCAATCTGAATTGGAACGTGAGGCGGAAGGCGATCCTTCATTCTCGTGATCACCCTCATGTTCCACACTCATCCTTCGTGGTAAAAATCCGCAAGTGCCGTGCACCAAAGTCACGACGCAACGTGAAGTCGATGGCGCATAAATTTGAGATTCACTCATGTTGCGCTCCCCCTCATGGATCGCTCCTGGAAAGGGGCAAACTAGATTAATGGATCTTGACTCGCCACAAACAGTGCCGTGGTGGTAGTTGAGCTTGTTGCTCATTGGGAGAGGCGTCTGTTTTCGCCAAGGACCGCCGAACGCTTTCCTACACTGTCAAACTTCAAGCCGCACAAACCAGAACCACAGGGATTTGCGAACCCCTCTAGCAAAGGTCTGAATGGACGATTGAGGCCCCTTTGCGCCCCCGGCTTCACCGGTCGGTACGGTCCCCGGCTCGCGAGCCGTTCAGGGTAACCTCATACGTCTTGTACTGGTCTCCCTTCAACTTGTCGGACAACTCCGCAGCTAGTGTTTTGGCACGCGCCTCGCCCAGTTCAGTGGCTTCCTTAATCTGCTCCAGTACTTGCTCAAACGTGTCCGGCCTGAGACGATTCGATAGACGCACACCGAGCACCGATGGGAAAATGGTGGCGAAACTCTTTCTGACGTCCTCCACCGAAGGGGCCAAAGCGATAAAGTTGAGAACGAACTCAGGCCGCATCATGTACCGCGTCCGACGGCGGCTTAAGTCACCTGTCGCCCGCAAGACCGACGTCTCTTGTGTCAGCCACCAAACCCGGTGACCAAACGGATTGGAGCGGTTGATCTCGTGGACTTCCTTGCGGCGCTGAAAAACTCGCAACACGTGCAGAGCATCGTTATGGGAAAGCACGTCTTCGCGTGCCCGAACCCTCGACTGAGAACGAATCGCCATCAATTTGAGCGTTAGCTCCTTCAATTCATCTTGGTCGATACCCTTTTCTGTCTGCGAGCCATCTTCGTATTCGAGTCCAAATTCTTCGCAGAGATAGCGCCTTAGCGACTCAGCGCCGTCTGGGTTGAACAAGTCTTCATAGGTGCAGAAGCGCCCAATGAAAGAACCCCAACTCTTGGGTCGTTTTGCTTTCATCGAATCAAGCCGGCCGTAAAGGTAAGCCCGGATAATTATTCTGTCCGAGTGCCGCGCAATCTCAGGGGTGAGATACGCCTCAACGTCTCGATAGTGGTTGCCAAACTCAAGGTCTTGAGCACGCAAGTGCGATATAACCTCATCCAGCGTCGCCTCGGTCAGCACTAATGTCGATCCAGACTTACGAAGAACCGTCAGCATGTTCCATGTCATTCGATCTTCCTCCGGAAGCAGCGATTCCGAGAGGGCACGAATGATAAGATCCGATCCGAGGTAGAGAATGAAGTCCGCGCTCATCGGACGGAAATACTCAACGATGCGGGGCTCGTTCTTGAGAATGAACAGCAGCGTGTAAGTGCGGCTCAGTTTCTGCAGATACTCTCGCTCGGTTTTTTCGCTGTTGTAGAAGGCTTCACGAAGGATCGCTAACGTGACCTCCTTTACAACTTGGGTGTCTTCTGGTCCGACATTAAGTTCCCTCATGGCCTGATCGACCAAATCAGCGATGCTCTGCTGCCACCCGTTTTCTGCTTCTGCATCATTCAGAAAATACGTCAGCTCAAGACCTTGCTTCTCAAACAGAATTTCCAGAACTCGATGGCACAACGAGACAACTTGTGGAACCAGGATTGCTTCATTGTCGTCTTGCAGTCGAAGCCCAGCACGCTTTCGAAAAATGTCGGAGACACTGATGCGCAGAATTTCGTCCTCTGAGTTCTCCTTCTCGACCAGCAATCGCGTGGCGTGGGGAAGACAGAACTGATCTGTCTTTCTGTACCAGCGAACTTCTCTGCCGCTTGTGTGGTCCTTCTTAGTTAGAGCTTCGATGCGCTGATCGAACGTTGAGCGAATAAACTTTGTAGCCGCCGGCAACGCCTCGACGATTTTTTCCAAGATTTGCGCTCGGCCCATGAGAATGCCTTTGTCAGGGTCGGTTCCCCCCAGCGCCCAAAGGATAAGACTATCCGTAACCGCTTCGAGCAGTTCCGTGTTGCCGCGCCTCCGCTCGACCTCCTGTCCTAGGAAGACGCAGAGTGTTCTGTCGGGTAAGTTTGGCGAGTGGCTGAAAAACGTTACTCCCCCAATCTCTTTCAAGAAGGCGAGCAACGGAAGAAGGTATGAATTGAA
>Ga0209389_1000702_pt1 | contig 20905 bp, 20 predicted proteins | sample CowpearedBW_FD_187526 | JGI IMG/M metagenome (GOLD analysis project Ga0209389, IMG submission 187526) | Root nodule microbial communities of legume samples collected from California, USA - Cow pea red BW (SPAdes) (version 2) | ecosystem: Host-associated > Plants > Roots > Nodule | place: USA...
AGCTTGACGAGCATTGGGTACTGCTCTGCGGCAATCGCGGGCGGGCGTCCGGTTCGAGGCATGACTTCAAGGCTGTCCAGGCTGAAGGAGTGGTGAGTTTAGTTTATTTTGTCTACACCCTCTTAGGGGACCGATTTGTTTGCTGTCTGGTCCTCAAATAGGGTTACAACTTTTTCAACCTAACGTCTGATGCACCGCATCGGGCGTTTTGTATTGAAAGACTAGTACTGCCGATCTGCTGCTCAAGGCAGCGTGTAAGTTAATCGTCCGCGCACGATGCGTGCGGGTGACGTCATTGGGTGCAAGACTTCGTGTTTGGCGTCAAGGATATGTATGATCTTAATGTCACGCACGCATAGCTCGTCCGCGATCATCGAACGATGACAGCGCCACCAAACCGCCTCAGCACACATGATGACAGTGCGCGCGTTAGTAGCGAGCTGCAGCAACTGAGTTAGTCCTTGTGCGAATTCGGGGCTGTCCATGTAGTCGGCATAGCCACGAAAGGACGTGTTGCGCCAGGCTGTATTGACCGAATTTGGTGAAGCACGTCGTCGGCCGCCAAGCGCCTCTATCCACTTATAATTTATAGAGTTTTCCGCGAGCGTTATTTCGAGTTGCTCCTTGCCGTATTGCGGATATTTCCTCGACCCAGGAAAGCGACGCACGTCGACGACTGTCTCGATTTGGTATTCGTTCAGCAAACCGAGAAATTCATCGATTGGCCGAGTTGAATGTCCGATCGTCCAGATCGTCACACCGCTATCGTGCTTCGTGACAGCAGTTTTGCTGACAACTTTCGTGACCGCGGCCGCGTTTTTTGGGACAGCCATTTTCTCGGTAACCTTTCTCTTTCTTAAAAGCTTTCGTTTTCCGGCGACAGCTACCTCGCTGATACCGTTCTTCTATCCGCGGAACGCGACGTGGGTCGTCAGCTGATCTTGTGCAGTGCCGACCCCCTATGCATCGCAATATGTTCTGTCTTATCGCTCTTGATTTCGTACTGCGGTTCGTCGGCGCTTGCGTGGCGCGTGTAGCCCTTGTAATCGGTGTCCTTCGTATGCACCTTGATGATCGTACCACTCACGCGGCCCGCTTCCGAATTCCAGCTTACGTGATCGCCTACCGTAAATTTTGTGACCATTTGAATGAAACCCTCTGGTGCCGTTCATGACGGGGAGGGGCATAGTGGCACCGTAAAGACCGCTGACGTCTACGATTTTGAAGCGTCACAGATCTTGTGTCGATTTTCGGTCGCATATACTATGGGGGAGTATTGTATAATGCGGCGGTGTACCCAAGTAGAGAGGTGTTCGATGCCACACAGTCCGGAAGAAAAGAAGCAAGCACTGACGCGCATCAGGCGCATCAAAGGTCAGGTAGCGACTCTTGAGCAAGCGCTTGATGCAGGTGCGGAATGTCCTGCAATTCTTCAGCAGCTTGCGGCCGTTCGTGGCGCAGTCAACGGATTGATGGCAACGGTTCTGGAGAGCTATCTGCGGGAAGAGTTTCCCAGTAGCGAAATCAGGAGCGATTCGCAGAACAAGTCCATTGACGAGACCATCTCTATCGTCCGCTCCTATCTGCGGTAGAGGCACCAGGGTGTCCTCGGTGAGGGCAAATTTAGTTAGCTAGTAAAGGAAGCGACATCATGAAATCACGTGCAGCAGTTGCCTTCGGGCCAGGAAAGCCGCTGGAAATCGTCGAGATCGACGTTGAGCCGCCTCGCAAAGGCGAAGTGCTCGTAAGGATCACAAATACTGGCGTTTGCCATACCGACGCCTTCACCCTGTCGGGCGATGACCCCGAAGGTCTATTCCCGGTCGTGCTGGGTCACGAGGGGGCGGGTATCGTCGTGGAGGTGGGTGAAGGTGTGACCAGCGTGAAGCCTGGCGATCACGTCATTCCTCTTTACACCGCCGAATGCGGCGAGTGCCTGTTCTGCAAGTCCGGCAAGACCAACCTGTGTGTCGCGGTTCGTGCAACCCAGGGCAAGGGGCTGATGCCCGATGGTACGACTCGCTTCTCGTACAACGGTCAGCCGCTTTACCACTACATGGGCTGCTCGACCTTCAGCGAATACACGGTCGTCGCCGAAGTCTCGCTGGCCAAGATCAACCCGGACGCCAACCCCGAGCACGTCTGCCTGCTGGGCTGCGGCGTGACCACCGGCATCGGTGCCGTGCACAACACGGCCAAGGTACAGCCCGGCGACTCGGTGGCCATCTTCGGCCTCGGCGGCATCGGTCTCGCTGCGATTCAAGGTGCACGCCAGGCCAAAGCGGGCCGCATCATCGCCATCGATACCAATCCGGCGAAGTTCGAACTGGCTCGTACCTTCGGCGCGACCGAATGTCTCAACCCGAAGGACTTCGACAAGCCGATTCACGAGGTTCTGATCGAGATGACCGGCTGGGGTGTCGATCACACCTTCGAGTGCATCGGCAACGTCGACGTGATGCGTTCGGCTCTGGAAGCTGCCCACCGCGGCTGGGGCCAGTCGATCGTCATCGGCGTGGCTGGTGCTGGCAAGGAAATTTCGACCCGCCCGTTCCAGTTGGTCACCGGTCGCACCTGGAAGGGTTCGGCTTTCGGTGGGGTCAAGGGCCGCACTCAGCTTCCCGGCATGGTGGAAGACGCAATGAAAGGCGAGATCGATCTCGCCCCGTTCGTCACCCACACCATGGGCCTCGACGACATCAACAAGGCCTTCGACCTGATGCATGAAGGCAAGTCGATTCGCACGGTGATCCACTACTGATCACTCACTATCCATTCAACACCAGCCACCAAGGAAATTAACCATGTCCAATCCTGTCATTTCCGGCGACGGCATCTTCTCGCACGTCTTCGTCGGCGCCGCCGACGTCCAGAAGTCGACCGCGTTCTATGACGCCGCTCTGGGTGCTCTCGGCATCAAGAACCTCGGTCCTTTCGGCAACGGATGGGTGCTTTTCGGTCGCGAAAAGCCGGCTTTCATCATCGCCCGTCCTGGCAATGGTGAAGCGCCTTCCAGCAACGGTGTGACGGTCGGCTTTGCGGCCGCCACTCCCGCCGAAGTGGATGCCTTCCACGCCGCCGGCCTTGCCGCAGGCGGCACCGACGAGGGCCAGCCTGGCCCGCGTGGCCACCTGCCGGGTGCCTATGCGGCCTACCTGCGTGATCCGGCGGGCAACAAGGTCTGCTCGTACACCTTCGTTTGAAAGCAAGGAAGCTGAGGGCGTTCTGAAAGGGCCAGCACAAGCCTCTATACGGCGAGCCTATTAGACGGACCGTGTAGAGCGGTGCCTGCTCATGAAGATCGGCCCGCAGCCATGTGCGAAACGCATGGCTGCGGGCATTTGCTTTGAAGTGTGTTTTTCAACCAATGAGAAATGAGGTCGTTATGCAAGAGCCGGCCAACATCAATACGACGACCGTACAACCCGCCCTGACCGCCACCGTGTACGGCATGCCGGCCTATGCCGATCGTGCTGCGGCCGTGGGTGAAGTGCATGCGCGCCCGTATCTCTTGATTCAGGCCCCCCGCGGCATATTGCAGCTCGCTTTCATGACCGAAGGCGATCAGGCCAGGGATCAGATGGCGATGAGTGAGTTGTCTCATCGCTTCGGCGTTGCCGAGCCCGACCACGCTACGCCGCTTCACGGCGTGACATGGGATGAGGGAGACCTGCACTGTGAAAAGCACACCGAGTTCTCAACGTATCTCTGGTGCGCTTCGCTGGATTCCGAGACGGGAGAGCCGTGCGGCGAAAATCCGTTCAAGCATGGATTTGTTCCTCCCGGCCCGGTCGTATCCGGCATCCGTTTGAGACTTCTTCCGTGGACGCCGGAAACGGAGAAGGAGGTCGATCGCTTCGATCCTGCCAGCCTGTGCTACTCGCTGGTGGAGAACGGCTCAGCGTCGCGTTGAGCTGGGTATGGAACCACAGCATCGGCTACCGCGGCTCTCGCATCATCATGCATGCGATTGCCGACAAAGAGCCCACAGCGTTGGATAAATCCGGCTCTCTGGATTGAGGTGCCCACCTTATCGGAACGTCAACTATCAGAAATGCCAGGGAGAGGAACTTGACCGATCTATTCACGACAAAGCCCAAGCCCCCCTTGGCCGAACTCCTGCGGCCCAAGGCGCTGGACGAATTCGTCGGGCAACGGCACTTGCTCGGCCCCGGCAAGCCGCTGCGTCTCGCGTTCGAGGCGGACAATTTGCACTCGTTCATCCTCTGGGGGCCGCCAGGCGTGGGCAAGACCACCCTGGGGCGCCTGGCCGCCAGTGCGACCGACAGCCGATTCATCGCCATCTCGGCCGTGCTGGCCGGGGTGAAGGACATCCGGCAAGCCATCGACGAGGCCCAGGCAGAACTGGACAACCATGGTCGATCGACGGTGCTTTTCGTCGATGAGATCCATCGCTTCAACAAGGCGCAGCAGGATGCCCTACTGCCCCATGTCGAGTCGGGGCTCCTGACCCTGGTGGGGGGGACGACCGAGCATCCGGGGCTGGCGGTCAATTCCGCACTGCTCTCGCGCGCGCAGGTCTATACCCTCGAACCGCTATCCGGCGACGAACTGAACCAACCCTACGAACGCGCACTGCCGCATCTCCAGGGCGTCACGTTGGACGCGGACGCGCTGGATCTGCTCAAGGGCTTTGCCGATGGCGATGGCAGGCGCTTCCTCAATCTGCTTGAGCAGGTGACGAATGCGGCGTCGGGCGCTGGCAAGACCGTGGTCGATGGCGAGTTCGCCAGGCTGTCCACCAGTCCATCGCTGCGCAGGTTCGACAAGGGCGGTGACGAGTTCTACTGGCAGCTCTCAGCCTTCCACAAGTCGCTACGGGGCTCCGACCCTGATGCGGCCCTGTATTGGCTGGCCCGCATCCTTGACGGTAGCGGCGACGTCAGCCAGGTGACCCGCCGCATGGTGATAGTGGCCAGCGAAGACATCGGCAATGCCGACCCGCAGGCGCTGCAACTGGCGCTCAATGCCGCGCTGGCTTATGAGAGGCTGGGTTCCCCCGAAGGCGAAATACCGATTGCCCACGCGGCGACCTACCTTGCTGCCGCCCCCAAGTCGAACGCTGCCTATGCCGCCTGGAACAAGGCGAAGGCCTTCGTCAAGAACAGCGGCTCCCTGCCTGTGCCTCTCCATCTTCGCAATGCGCCGACGAAGCTGATGCAGCAGATGGGGTATCACGAAGGCTACCGCTACGCCCATGACGAGCCCAACGGCTATGCCGCTGGGCAAAGCTACTTTCCCGAGGGCGTGGCGCGGCCGGGCTGGTATCAGCCAACGGACAGAGGTGTTGAGCGCAGGCTGGGAGAAAGGCTTACTTGGCTGCGCTCGCTGGATGATGGGGCGCTGCCAGAGGCGGACGCCTGACCGGTCGCCTTCGAAACCGGCTCATCGCGACTTCACGAACTTCAGGAACAGGATAAGAACATGTCAGCCACTTCTTTCGGTGCATCCTCGGCGAATGTCAGCCTGGGACGCGTTGCCCGCTATCTGCGCACGGAGTCTGGTGCTGCGGTGCTGCTGGTGATCGTAACGGTCGTGGCGCTGGCGTGGGCGAACTCGCCGCTATCCGATGCCTATTTCGAGTTGTGGCATCTGGACGTCGGGTTTGACTTCGGGCCGCTGGGCCTGCACATGGACCTGCATCACTGGGTCAACGACGGCCTGATGGTCGTCTTCTTCTTCCTGATCGGCCTGGAGGTGCGTCAGGAGTTCGCCCACGGATCGCTCCGGGATCGCAGCCGTGCCGGTCTCGCCCTGATCGCGGGGGTCGCGGGTGTTGTGCTTCCCGCGCTGGTGTATGTCCTGATCGTGGGGCTGGCCGGAAGTGAGGGCCTGCACGGGTGGGGTGCGGTGGTCGGCACCGATACGGCGTTCATGCTGGGCACCCTGGCGATCGTCGGTCCGCGGCTATCGGGTCAGTTGCGCGTGTTCCTGCTCACCCTGACCGTGGTCGATGACTTCCTCGCCGTGTCCATCATCGGCATCGTCTATAGCGAGGAGATCCGGGTCGTCCCGTTGTTGATCGCCCTCGCCAGTCTCGTTGCGCTGTGGTGGCTAGGGCGCACCCGCCAGTGGCGGGCAATGCCGTATGTGCTGATCGTGATCGTGCTGTGGCTCGCAACCCTGTATTCCGGCATCCATGCCTCTCTCGCCGGGATGGCCGCGGGGCTGCTGATCCCCGCCTATGCGACGCAACGTCACGGGGTCGTTGCGGCAAGACAACTGTTCCGCGACTTCTGGCAGTCGCCGAGTGCCGCATCGGCCCGCGCGGTGGACTGCGGGCTGTCCCGAGGTATCTCGGTGAACGAGCGATTGCACGAGTTCCTGCGGCTGCCGACGGCGCTGCTGATCGTGCCGATCTTCGCCTTGGCGAACGCCGGGGTGGACGTGCGTGGCGGGCTGCTCGCCGAGGCCTTTGGCTCGCCAGTCACGTGGGGCGTCATCGCAGGGCTCGTGCTCGGTAAGCTCTTGGGCATCGGGCTCACCACGCTCGTCGCCGTCCGTCTCGGCCTGGGCCGGCTGCCCGAGGGCGTCGGGGTGGGGAGCGTGTTCGGTGGGGCGGCGCTGTCCGGGATCGGCTTCACCGTGTCGCTGCTGATCATCGGGCTCGCGTTCGGCACGACCTCCGATCTGGGCCGCCAGGCGACGGTCGGCGTGCTCGTGTCGATGGTGTTCGCCACGTTGCTCGGGTGGCTGATCTTCAAGGTCGCCGCCCAGCGGTGGGGTGAGAAGACCGCTGACCTGCCGATGGTGCTTGAGCCGCCGGTCGATCCGGAGATCGATCACATCCGCGGGCCGGAGGACGCCCAGCTCACACTCGTCGAGTACGTGGACTTCGAGTGCGCGTACTGTGCGCACGCCACCGGTTCGTGGGACGATCTTCGCGCCCACTTCGGTGACGACCTGCGGTATGTGGTGCGCCATCTGCCGCACCACCCGCACGGGCCGATTGCCGCGAGGGCGTCCGAGGCAGCGGCGAACCAGGGGATGTTCTGGCCGTGGCTGGACTTCGTGTTCACCCGTCAGCATGCGCTGGAGCGCGAGCATCTGATCGGCTACGCCGTCGAGCTTGGGCTCGACGTCGAACGGTTCATCGCGGATCTCGACAGCACCGCGGTGATCGAGCGTGTCGAGCGCGACCTCGCCAGTGCGGTCGCCAGCGGTGCGCACGCCACGCCGACGTTCTTCGTCGAGGGTCGTCGTCTGCGCGGCAGCTACGACGCCCGCACTGTCACCGCAGCGCTCGAAGCCAGCCGCCGCGGCACCCGAACTCAGGAAGTCCCGTCCTGAGCAGGACGAACTAAAGGATAAAAACTTGCCAAACAATTCTTTCGGTGAATCCTCTTGTACTGCTGCGGCCAGCGGCATGGTGGAAGTGCGCGGTGCGCGCGAGAACAACCTCAAGGAGGTGGACGTCTCCATCCCGCGTAACGCGCTGGTGGTGTTCTCGGGTGTCTCCGGCTCCGGCAAGTCCTCGCTGGCCTTCGGCACCATCTATGCCGAGGCCCAGCGACGCTACTTCGAGTCGGTGGCCCCCTATGCGCGGCGACTGATCGAACAGGCCGGCGTGCCGGACGTCGATGCGATCGACGGCCTGCCGCCGGCGGTGGCGCTGCAGCAGCAGCGGGGCTCCAGCAACGCGCGTTCCTCCGTGGGCAGTGTGACCACCTTGTCCAGCCTGGTGCGGATGATGTATTCGCGCGCCGGCGCCTATCCGGCCAACCAGCCGATGCTGTACGCCGAGGATTTTTCGCCCAACACGCCGCAGGGAGCGTGCCCGACCTGCCACGGCCTGGGCCATGTGTACGAGGTGACCGAGGCCATCATGGTGCCCGATCCCTCCCTGAGCATCCGCGAGCGGGCGATCGCCTCCTGGCCCCCCGCCTGGCAAGGCCAGAACCTGCGCGACATCCTGGTCAGCATGGGCTACGACGTTGACCGACCGTGGAAGGACCTGCCGAAGAAGGACCGCGACTGGATTCTGTTCACCGAGGAAACACCGACGGTGCCGGTGTACGCGGGCTTCACGCCGGCCGAAACCCGCGCCGCGCTCAAGCGCAAGATGGAGCCGAGCTACATGGGCACCTTCACCAGCGCCCGGCGGTATGTGCTGCACACCTTTGCCAATACCCAGAGCGCGCTGATGAGAAAGCGCGTGTCCCGGTTCATGGAGGGGAAACCGTGCCCCACCTGCCACGGCAAGCGGCTCAAGTCCGAGGCGCTGTCGGTCACCTTCGCCGGCGTGGACATCGGCGCGTTCATGCAGATGCCGCTGGACCAGTTGGCGGCCTTGCTCGAACCCATCGCCCAGGGCGATTTCCGCGTCCATGCAGCGGGGGCGGCTACGGACAAGGAAGCGACCCGACGCGACCGTGCCGAACGCGCGGCCTCCGGGCGCGCCGTCCATGCGGTATCGCCCGACGTGCGCCGCACCTCGGCGCTATCGGAAGAAAAGCGCCTCGCCGCGCAGCGCCTGGCCGGTGGCGTGATGGCACGCCTGCGCCAACTGCGTGGGCTGGGCCTGGGCTACCTGACGCTGGACCGGACCACGCCGACGCTTTCGGCCGGCGAGTTGCAGCGCCTGCGGCTGGCCACGCAATTGAGTTCCCTGCTGTTCGGTGTCGTGTACGTGCTCGACGAGCCCTCGGCGGGCCTGCACCCCTCCGACAGCCAGACCCTATACGACGCGCTCGACCGGCTGCGCGATGCCGGCAACTCGGTATTCGTGGTGGAGCACGACCTGGACCTGATGCGCCGCGCGCAATGGCTGGTGGATGTCGGGCCGGATGCCGGAGAGCGTGGCGGCCGCGTGCTCTACAGCGGCGAGCCGGATGGCCTGCGCAAGATTGCCGAATCGCGCACCGCCCGCTATCTGTTCGAGGAGATCCCCGCGCCGGGAAGCCGGGCACGCGAAGCGACCGGCTGGCTGGAACTGCAGGGCATCCACCGCCACAACCTGCATGGCGTGGATGCACGCATTCCGCTGGGCGTGCTGACGGCCGTCACCGGTATCTCCGGCTCCGGCAAGTCCAGCCTCGTCGCGCAGGCCCTGCCGGAGTTGGTGCTGCTGCACCTGGGCCACGAGCCGGAAGACGATGCGGCCGAAAGCGCCACCAACGAAGGGCCGGCGGTGATCGAAGCGACTGGCGGTCATCTGGCGGGCGATGTGGACGCCATACAGCGCCTGGTGCAGGTGGACCAGAAGCCGATCGGGCGCACGCCGCGCTCGAACCTGGCTACCTACACCGGCCTGTTCGACCACGTGCGCAAGCTGTTCGCCGCCACGCCCGACGCTCGCCGCCGCCGCTATGACGCCGGCCGTTTCTCGTTCAACGTCGCCAAGGGGCGCTGCGAGACCTGCGAAGGCGAGGGCTTCGTCAGCGTGGAACTGCTGTTCATGCCCAGCGTGTACGCGCCGTGCCCGACGTGCCATGGCGCACGCTACAACGAGGCCACGCTGAAGGTGCAATGGAACGGGCGCAACATCGCCGAGGTGCTGCAGATGACCGTGGACGAAGCCAGCGAATTCTTCGCGGGTGAAGACGCTGTGGCAAGGCCACTGCAACTGCTGCGCGATATCGGACTGGGCTACCTGCGCCTGGGGCAACCGGCCACCGAGCTTTCCGGTGGCGAGGCGCAGCGTATCAAGCTGGCGACCGAGCTTCAGCGCAGCCAGCGCGGCCGAAGCCTGTACGTGCTCGACGAGCCGACTACCGGGCTGCATGCGTCGGACGCCGACCGGCTGCTGGTGCAGTTGCAGCGCCTGGTCGATGCCGGCAATACCGTAGTGATGATCGAACACGATATGCGCGCGGTGGCCCAGGCTGATTGGGTGATCGACGTGGGGCCTGGTGCAGGCGCTGCCGGCGGCAGCATCGTGGTGGCGGGCTCCCCTCAGCAGGTGGCCCGAACGTCTGGCAGCAGAACCGCTCCGTTCCTTGCACAGGAGTTGGCGCGGGCCGAGTAGCTGAGTTCGCCAAATGTTGCCAATTTTCGCGGGGCATTGATCGTCGCCACACGACGGTGGCGATCAATGCCCGAATCGCGTCATCCTTCCTGAGTCAGAGCAAGATAGGGGGTGTTGGGCGGTATTTCGGCGAGTGCCAAGGACCCATCTTCGAGGAGGTAGCCATGCAGTCGGCGGGGCTTCCTCGGACCCGTGACTTCACAGGTCCAAATGTTCAGGCCATTGGGCTGCTTTCGATGTAGCTGCAGCTTCTCGAAGCGCTTCTGCACCCAGTGCCAATCCTGTTGATTCTCCTGCTTGGCGAGTGCGGCCACTTCGGGATGCTCCTGCGCATAGCGTTGGAACACACCCGGGCTGACTAGGTAGGCCGTGTCATTCACCGTATGCACGAGTGCCTTCGCGTCATTGATGATGAGCCGTCGTGAGGCGATTCCCTGCTTCAGCCAAACCATGAACTGTTCCCCGGATGGCTTCGTTGCCGATGGCCCAGGCGTAGGCGCGGGTGCAGGTGCAGGCGATGGAATGGACGTCGCGGCTGTTGCTGGCGCGGGGGTGTGGAGGAACTCCTCGGCATCCTGGCCAACGCCGGCCAACTCACCCAAGCCTACCATCGCGAGCAAATCCTCCATGACGTCGGGCACGGGCTGGGCTGCGGGCGGTGAAACGATGGTGGTGCTGTCGCCCTCCCAAATCGGAGGCTCTTGACCTCCCTGCGCTGGGTTCACCGAGACGGAAGGCGCGGGAGCCGACATGCTGGCGTCGTTTTCCGCGGGCGTCGCGTCGATCTCTACCGGCCACGCGAAAGGTGCTGGTCGCTCGCCAGACTCCCAGATCAGCGCGGGAGCGAGACGCAACAGGGTGAACGAATGGGACCAGCCGGTCGTGCTGGTCATGTTCGCGCGCCAGACCGCTTTGCCGTCCGAGGTGGGCTGGAGCATGCCGTGGTCTTGCAGCACGTTGAACACGGCGGTGTTGTTCGCAGGAATGCCATCGATCCCCTGAGACAGGAGGTGTGCGCGCAGTTTGTCCGAAACCGTCTTGCTCACCAGCCACAAACTATCCTCGGTGAGCCAGCCATCGGAGGCTTCCGGCTGGTTCAGCTTCAACTGTTCCTTGAGCAGGTAGCGCAACCCGTCCAGCAGCTTGCGTTGCAGTGCATGCTTGGGCGCGGCCATGGCGCGCGCCGGATCGCCGCCCAGCTCCTGGGCCACCGACGCCCGGTCTGCTTGCACGACGAGTTCCCCCAGTACACCGGCATGTTCGTACTGACCGGCCAGCACATAGAGCAGCGGTGCCCAGAGAGCCGGATAGTCGCTGAACCAGTCCAGGACGTGGCGGTCGAGCAGTTGACGATAGAGCAAGCCTGTTGCGGCGCTGTGCAGGCGGTATTCGCGGTCGTCACGGTAGCGAAATCGGTACGCCTGGTGCAGCGGGCCATGCCACGGATGCCAGTACTGCCGTCGGCCAGTTCGACGTGTAGATCGACGGCGATCTTGCCAATATCGTGGAGCAGCGCAGCATAGGCAACGGCGGCGGTCCAGGCTTCGGACTGCGCCGCCTGGTCTTCGGGACTGGCATCGATGGGCAGCAGATTGTCCTTGGGCGCATTGGTGGCCATTGGATTGTGGCTGCTCAATCCTCTGTTTCAGGTATTGGCCCGAGCCAAAGCGCGCGAGGTCATGACTGCCGCTGCGTTGCTGGTTGTGTTGGGTGTCGCGCTGCTGATGGAAATCGGCGGCCTTTCAATGGCGATGGGGGCTTTCGTTGCTGGTGTGCTGCTGTCGGAATCCACCTTCCGCCACCAGTTGGAGGCCGACATAGAGCCATTTTGCGGCCTGCTGCTGGGGCTGTTTTTCCTCGGCGTCGGTATGTCGTTGGATCTGCAGGTGGTGGACAAGGCCTGGATGCTCATCGCCTCTGGTGTGCTTGCGCTGATGACGGTCAAGGCGCTGTGCATTTATGAGGTCGCGCGCCGACCTCGCGAAAAGCAGCCATAGCGACGCACTGGATCGCGCCGTGCTTATGGCGCAGGGGGGGGCGAATTTGCTTTTGTGCTGTTTGCCGAAGCGCTCAAATTCAGGGTCATCAGTCCTGAAGTTAGCGCCAATATGACGGCTATTGTGGTGCTCTCCATGGCCATTACGCCGGTGACTGTATTGCTGTACAAACGCTTTGCGCGCGTACAGACCGTTTCCATGGACGGTGTGGAAGCCGCACACAACCTGCAAGGCAATGTACTCATCATCGGTTTTGGCCGAGTGGGGCAGATTGCCTGCCAGGCACCGCTCGCCCAGGGAGCGAAAATTTCCATCATTGATATAAATCCGGAGGTCATCCGCGCCGTGACACCCTATGGATTCAAGGTCTATTACGGCGATGGTGCCCGCCATGAAATATTGCACGCTGCTGGTGCCCATCACGCCCGCGCCATCATTATTTGTGTGGATGATAAGAAAGCCGCGACACGCATTGTCGAAAGTACTCGGCACTACTGCCCGCAGGTGAAATTGGTGGTGCGCGCTTTTGACCGCGAACATGCGCTGGAATTAGTCAAACACGATGCCGACTACATAGTACGGGATACCTTTGAGGCCGCCCTGCTGCTCGGTGGTCAGGCCGTGCTGACTCTGGGTGCGTCTGAGCACGAAGCCGACGCAGTGATCGAGGAAGTGCGCAAACGCGACGCCGAACGTTTTGCCTTGGAAACAGCAGGCGGCCTGTTTGCCGGGCGAGCGCTGGTATTGGGGAATATTGAACGCATTGATCCGCCGAACCATGAAGCGCGGGATGCTCAGTGAGCATCAATCACAGGATCGGTTCACCTGCGCTTCAGAGCAGAAAACTGGCTACTCAGCCACGTGTGAAGCTGAGAAACCGCAGGGCTGATCTGCTTGCGATGCGGGCACACCAGACTCAACGGTGACGCTTCGCCAGGATAATCCGGCAGCAGCACAAGCAGACGCTCTGCGGCGATATCTGCACTGACATCCAGCCAGGATTTGTAGGCGATACCTTCACCCTCCAATGACCAGCGCCGCACGACATCGGCGTCATCGCTGAACAACGGTCCCGAAACCTGCACGGTTTGACCGCCCAGGTTCCACTTGTCGTAGACTCGGCTATTTTGCAGATAGAGCAGGCAGGCATGCTTGCTCAAGTCATCCGGTGTTTGGGGAGAACCGCAGCGTTGCACATACTCCGGCGAGGCAACCAGCACCCGCTGGTTCCGAGGTGCAAGCGGCAGTGCCACGTAGTTGGCGTCTTCATTTGGACCGTAGCGAATCGCCACGTCCACCGGGTCGCGAAACAGATTGGCCATCTGGTCCGACAGGAAAAAACGCAACGTCAATTCAGGATGCTGACGGCGGAACAGCGTCAGCCACGGCAGCAGTATGTTGCGCCCCAGATCGGACGGCGCTGTCACTTGCAGCACGCCCCGCAGCGTGGCGTTCTCACCCCGCAGGTTTTCCTTGCCTTGCTGCAGGGTCTCTAGCACTGAGTGGGCGGTGGGCAGATATTGCTCGCCCTCGGCAGTCAATCGCAGGCTGCGCGTCGTACGGGCGAATAGGCGCACGTCCAGTTCGCGCTCCAGACGTTTGATGGCGGCTGCGACCTGACCAGGCAGCAGATCAACCTCCAGCGCCGCTGCGGTGAAACTGCCCAGCGCGGCGCTGCGGATGAATAAACCAAGATCATCGATGCGGATCATTTTCACTCCTGAAGTGAAAGTGTTGGCGCATTCTGCTTGTTTTTCTTTGTCCATGGGAAGTCGAAGATTGCCGCAAGTGAATGCATCAACCCTTCGACAGCGAGTCTCCATGAAAGCCATCAGCTTTACCCAGCACGCTTTGCCCATCGACAATCCACAAGCATTGATCGACATCAGTCTCCCGCGGCCCACGCCTGGCCCTCGGGATCTACTGGTCGAAGTTCGCGCGGTATCAGTGAATCCGGTGGATACCAAGGTGCGCGCCGGAACTTTCACAAAAGAACCGAAAATCCTCGGCTGGGACGCCACAGGCATTGTCCGCGAGGTCGGCGCTGAAGTGACGCTGTTTCAGCCGGGCGATGAAGTGTTCTATGCCGGCTCGATTGCCCGCACCGGCAGCTACAGCGAATTCCATTTGGTCGATGAGCGGATCGTCGGGCACAAGCCTCATTCATTGAGTGCCGCCGATGCGGCAGCGTTGCCATTGACCTCGATCACGGCCTGGGAATTGTTGTTTGACCGGCTCGGTGTCGTCGAGGGTACGGGGGAGGGCAAGTGCCTGTTGATCACTGGAGCGGCTGGCGGCGTCGGTTCGATGCTGGTGCAACTGGCCCGAAAGTTGACCCGCCTTACCGTCATTGGTACCGCCTCACGCCAGGAAACCGCTGATTGGGTGCGGCAGTTGGGCGCGCATCACGTGATCGATCACAGCCAGCCACTGCTCGCACAGTTGCAAGCGCTCGGTGTGCCGGAGATCGACTATGTCGCCAGCCTAACCCACACCGAACAACACTTGGTATCAATTGCCGTGCTCAAGGCCAAGGCAGGCAAAGAACAGGCATTGAAAGAAGAATTGCTGACGCTGATAGAGCCGACCCGCGCAGAGCCGGGCAATCTCGATTATGTGTTGTTCGAGCAGCGTGACGAGCAGGGCACTTTCTACATGCGCGAGGCTTTCAGGGATCAGGCGGCGCTGGATGCGCATTTTTCGATGCCTTACTTTCAGCGCTTTGCCGCCACGGCAGATGATCTGCTGCAAGAGCCGTTGCAACTGATATTCCTTGAACAGGTATCGGCCTGATCATTCAGCCTATTGAGCCGCACCACCTCGGCCGGGCTTGGACGCGGCCGGCGGATCAATTTGCTCCAGGACGCGCCTTTACTCCGAATTGCGCAACGATGTGAGTGCCCAGTTCCTCAATGACGTCCGCCGCAGGGCGCTTTCCGTACTTGAGATTGAGGATAACGTGGTCCACCCCGATTTCCTCAAGCGACTCCAGCAAAGCCCGGAGGTGGTCGCGTCCGAGCCTGAACCCCAAATGAATGGGAGTGGGCGGCGTGGACGGGTTCTCACTGAGGTCGATGTAAAGCGACTGAGTGAAGGGCTTATAGACGGAACCACATTGCTTCATGACCTCCATCCGCCAATCTTCCACGATCAGTCGCTGCATTTTCGGCGCGCGTGGATAGTTGACCCATCCGGCGCTTTCGCGCGCGATCCAATCCAGTGACTGGCGGCTATGTCCGGTCACGAGCATCGGAATCACTTGGGTTGTGGGTTTCGGAATGAGGTCTGCGCCGCGCAGCTTACCACCGCTCCAGCGGATGGGTTCGAAGCTGGTGCTGTAGGCTCGGCGAATCACCTCGTAGTGCTCTCGAAAGACTTCTCCGCGCCTTTCGGGATCGACGTCAAAGGCTGAAAACTCCACTGGGCGATCGCCGGAGGCTACGCCCAGAATCAAGCGACCTGCGCTCAACTGATCGACGCTGGCTGACGCCTTGGCCGTGTGCAGAGGATGGTGTAAAGGGATGGCAATGGATGCGCTGCCAAGCGCTATCTCTGACGTATGAGCCGCCATATAGCCCAGGTAAACCCAGGGATCGAAGACTTGGCCGACATCGCCGAAATTAGGGTCCCGAAGAGGCACGTCGCGAAACCAAAGCGCGGAGAAGCCCAGCTCCTCTGCTCGTTTGGCCAATGCGACCTGGTTGAGCATGCTCGGAATGTCCCCACCGAAGGCCTCCAAAGGGAAGAACAATCCCAGGCTCAAATGACCCGGAGTGAAGGTTCGGCTGAACCCTCGATGCTGCTGATTAGGAATCGTGCTCGGCAGATACATTCTAATCTTCCTCAATGGGAGAACCACGCAATAGAAGTGCAACGAGCTGCTGCGAACCATTGCGAACTCGATCGTAAAGCCTGCCCGATTGTAGACCTGCAAGCAGGTTTCTCAGCCATGCTGGTCGCCGGAAACGGGCATCAAACTCGTCTGCGATGGGATGTAGGTTCAATTCCCAAACCCTGAATCGAACCCGTGTCCGCACGGTAGTTCAAACGGTGGGCTCGGCGGCTGCGTCATTGTCGGCGGCGGGGTCGGTGAGCCGCCGAATCGTCAGTGCACAGCGTTGCTCAATCAAGGTATTGATTTGCTCAACCACGACATTGCCAGCAAAACTTTGTCCGGGGTCAAACTGGAGCTTGCGCGCCGTGGCGGGCAGTAGTTTTGTCAGGTCCAAATGCGCCGTTTGGCCTGCGTCAGTTTCTCGGCGGTCTCCAGCCGTGTATACACCAAACGCCTCTGGTCATCCACCGCGTCGCAACTCTCTGACACCCCGGCCCAGCTTGCGGCGCAACAGGACCCGCAGGGTCACCCCATCCGAGTACCCGACCTGTGCGGCGACTTGGTCGACGCTCGCGTTTCCGGTGCGCAAGAGATGGACGGCATGCTCCACGCGCAGGTCCTGGAAATACGACAACGGTGTCTTGCCCAAAACGCTTTGCAGCCGCCGCGCCAAGGTGCGCTCGCTTGTGCCCGCGGCACTGGCCGCCTCCGCCAGCGAGAACCCCTTCGCGAGCTGACTTCTGGCCCAGCACTCGAAGCGCTCCACCATCGGGTCGGCATGCGCAAGGTGGTCGGGAATCACGAACTCGGCTTGCGAACTGCGTGCCTCGACCAGCAGATAGCGTGCCACCAGTGCCGCCAGCGCCGGACTGCGCTCCCGGATGATGCGCAAGGCCAGGTCGACGTGGGCCAAAGCGGCACCCGCGGTAGTGAAGCGTGTCGAGTTCACGATCATGCGTGACTCGTCCAGCGTGACGTTCGGATAGCGCTGCCGAAACATCGGCCCCAGCCACCATGACGTCGTCGCACGATGCCCATCAAGCAGGCCACTCTCTGCAAGCAAGAAACTACCGGAGCAAGCGGCACCAAGGTGCGCGCCAGCGGTGGACCACTGCTGTAGCACGGCGACCGCATCGGGCACGTCGGGGCGTGTGAGCCGAGCCGAGAGCGTGTCGGGCATCTTGTCACCAAACGCGGGCACGAGCACGACGTCTGGTTCCGGCACACCACGCGCAGGGACCACGGGGACCGTCAAGCCTTGCGCAGTTCGGATGCGACGCCGAACGCCCACCAGCGTGAGCTCTATGTGCGCGGGAGCCTGTGGCAGCGAGCCCGCCATCGCATTGGCCAAGCCCACTGTGTCGGTGAGCGCCGCAAGCCCCAGATCAAACACGCCGTCACAAACAAGGATGTGGAGTTTCATGGCAACAATGATATCAATGTTGTCATTATTGTCTATAGAGATGGCTGTCATGACGACTTAGACTGCAGGCTCGTCGATCCATTCACCTAACCCATTTACCCAAAGGATTACAGTATGACCAAGCTCGCCCTGTTTGTTCGCCTCGAAGCCAAACCCGGCCAGGAGGCTGCGCTTGCCGACTTCCTGGCCAGCGCACTGCCGCTCGCCAACGCCGAGTCCGGCACCACTGCCTGGTTCGCATTGAAGTTTGGCCCTTCGACGTTCGGTGTGTTCGATGCCTTTGCCGATGAGGCAGGTCGCCAAGCACATCTGAACGGCCAGATCGCCGCGGCCTTGATGGCCAACGCCGCGACCTTGCTCAGTTCTCCGCCCAATATCGAGAAGGTCGAACTGCTTGCAGCCAAGCTGCCTGCATGACAACCCGGCCTTGACCCAATCAGGTCACGCTGCAGGATGGGGGCACAAGCTCTACGCAGCGATCCCCCCTCGATTGCACTTGCCCAAGGAGCTCCTTCCACAGCGACGGGGGGCAATATTGCAGCCAGAACTTCCAAGCTGCGTCAGCAAGCAGGGGCAACATCAGGGCTGGCTGTGATGTTCCGATTCGTCGGGTAGTTATCGAGAAGTACCGACTGTTTGCAACGTGTCGGTACCGAGAGCCGTCTGGGCGAGCCAGATTTCCGGCCCATTGGAAGTCCGCAGTCCGCAAGCGCGGATCGATCGAGCGATTTGTTGAAAATCAACGACCTAGCATCGGGCCGTGCGGGCTAGTGAGGGTTTCTGGGGGGGGGGTGTAACGATTCGAACTCCTGCAGGGGCTCGGTGGGGTGGAACCCTGCGCCAAACCTATGTAACTCAGCGCCTTGCGACCGCTGCAAACTCCTGCGGAAAGGTGCGGAATCCGGCCCTTGATGCCCGCAATCCTACCAGTTCTGCCCTGGTCGGGTCACCAACCGAGCGCATCAGGCAGGGCGCCAGTTCTATTCCCGTTTGGGAATTGAACCCGCGTTAGCATCCACTCATCCGACGTTCGATCAGGCGGTGACGAACCGCTCCCGAAATGCTCGCCGGACCTGGTGGTAAGGCACAGGGCTGGTGGCGTGCGGGACCAGCGCGCTTCTGTCGCCGATGAGGTAGTTGATCCGGTAGGTGCAGTTTCCGGAGGGGTGCAGCATGCCGGCAATCACCCGGTCGGGATTCAGAACCCGCTCCTGGATCAGGCGGTCCAGCACGCTCTGGACCTACGGCCCCAAGCCAACGAACATGGCGTCTTTCAGTTCTTCGACTTCCGCCGCGAAGTGCTCCAGCAGGTACTTCCTCAGCAAGGGGGCTTGGTCATATCCGGTGAGCCACGGTAATCGTCGTCCTTTACGAATACCGGATAGCGCAGACATTGATTTTCGTGCGTTAGAGAGGGCCTTGCTGCCCAAAAGCCTCACGCGCAAACTCCAAGAAGCTGCGCAGCTTTGGAGTCATTCTTCGGTCAGGGGCATAGAGGATGTGCATTGCGGTATTGGGCACCGGGTACTGCGGCAACAGACGCACCAGTGTCCCATCGCGCAGTGCATCGCTAACCAACTCTATCGGCTGTAGAACCACGCCTAGACCAGCTACAGCCGCTGCCAGCAGTGGATCACCTTGATTGATCGTTAATTTGCTTGTAATAGGAACATCTATACGCCCCCCCGGGCTGTCGAAGCTCCAGTGTGAGCGGCCATCAGAATAGGTAAACCCCAGACATTCCTGCTGCTGTAGATCCCACGGATTGATGATGGGAGGGCGACGTGCAAGATAGGACGGCGCAGCGCATAAAACCATCTGATAGGGCTCCAGTGGCAATGCCTTCAACCCACTGCTCGCCAGCTCGCCGATGCGAAATACCACGTCGTAACCATCATCAACGATATCGACCAGTTCGTTCGATAACGTTAGGTCAACAGACACCTGAGGATACCGAACCATGTATTCCAGCAGGCGTGGCGAAAGCGTGCGAATTCCGAACGTGACCGGCGCGTTGATGCGAAGGCGGCCGCTTGGTGTGCCCCGAGTGAGGGCAGCCAGGCTCTCGGCAGACTGCATGTCTGCAAGGATCAGTTTTGCTCGCGGGTAGAACGCCCTGCCGAAGTCGGTGAGGCTTTGCCTGCGCGTAGTCCGGTGCAGCAGGGAAACACCCAGATGTTGTTCGAGCATTTTCACCTGTTTCCCTACCAATTGAGGGGACAGATTCAGGTCGTCCGCAGCGGCGCTGAATGAACCCAGCTCAACTGTTTTGACGAACGTAGCCATCTGGGTCAGGCGATCCATTATAAACACTCTGTTTCTAGTAATGCGCCATCGTAGGCCTTTATCTAGCGCCAACCAATGACTAAATTTTCGTCACCTTTCGAGTGCCCGGATACCTTCCGGATGTACGTCGAGGCCCATTGATAAACGAGATATCTATGATGGCACGCATTGTCAGAATTCATGAATACGGTGACGCCAGCGTTCTGAAGCTGGAAGATCTGGAAGTATCGGCACCAGCAGCAAACGAGGTGCAAATTAGTGTTAAAGCCATTGGCTTGAACCGAGCCGAAGTGATGTTCCGCAATCACGCATACCTACAAGAAGCGGAGTTCCCCAGCCGCTTAGGCTACGAGGCCGCAGGCATCGTAACGGCAGTTGGGAGCGACGTAACCGAGATCACGATTGGTGACTCGGTCGCTCTGATCCCACCTCTGGATATTACTCGCTGGGGCACCTACGGCGAGTTGGCCAATGTACCGGCCCACCTGGTGGTAAAGAGCCCTGAGAACTTGTCCTTTGAAGAGGCTGCGGCGTCTTGGATGCAGTACGTCACCGCCTGGGGGGCATTGATTGAACAGGCGAAGCTACGGCAGGGCGATTTTGTCATCGTTACCGCAGCGTCAAGCAGTGTTGGCTTGGCCGCCTTCCAAATGGCTCGTATGGTCTGCGCCACATCGATTGCGATCACTCGAACTCACGCGAAGAAGCAAGCCCTACTTGATGCAGGCGCTGCGCATGTCATCGTCAGCGATGAAGAGGATATCGTCGAGCGTGTTATGACGATAACTGCCGGTCAAGGCGCTCGCGTTGTATTCGATCCTGTAGGCGGGCCGTCCTTTGAACCTCTCACGCAGAGCATGGCGCGGGGCGGAATTTTGCTGGAGTACGGCGCACTTAGCTCTGAACCGACACCATTCCCACTGTTTACCGTGCTGAGCAAAAGCCTGACTTTGAAGGGCTATCTCTACGCAGAGATTGTGGCCGACCCTGAAGCCCTAGAGAGAGCAAAGGCTTTTATTCTGCAAGGGTTGAAGTCCGGTGCGTTGCGCCCGATCATCGCAAAGACATTCACACTTAGCGACATCCAGGATGCCCATCGTTTCCTTGAAGCCAATCAGCAGATCGGCAAGATCGTGGTAACTGTCTGACCAGCAATTATGGGGCTGAGAGCGTAATCCTTCGGCCCCGATTCAAGCCAGCCCTGATGACCGCTTTTGGCCGTAACAGCCTGCCGAGACCGTCCGCTTTGGGTCCAGGCTGTGTGAAAACGCAGTAAACACATCAAAAACCCATAGTCGAGCTGACTGTCTGTGGGATCAGCACGCGAGAGTGCGAATAGCTCACCCAGCGAAAAAGACGTTTGCAGCACTATATGG
>Ga0209389_1000705_pt1 | contig 20876 bp, 12 predicted proteins | sample CowpearedBW_FD_187526 | JGI IMG/M metagenome (GOLD analysis project Ga0209389, IMG submission 187526) | Root nodule microbial communities of legume samples collected from California, USA - Cow pea red BW (SPAdes) (version 2) | ecosystem: Host-associated > Plants > Roots > Nodule | place: USA...
CAAGATCTCCAAGATTACATTGTATACTTGAAAGAGGTGAAGAGGAGTGTTAGGCAAAAGCTCGAAGTCAGACGAGAGCAACAAGCAAAAAGGGAGTGGAAAAAGGCAAGACAAAAGAGAGAGTTAAAAGAGGAAAAGAGCTAAAAAAGAGAAAGGAGAAAGAACTAAGAGAGCAAAAGAAGAAAAAGCAAAGAGAAAGAAAGGAGCTAGAAATGAGAGAGAGAGAACAAAAGATGAAAGAGCTTAGAGAAAGAAAAGAGCAAGAGCTACAAGAGCGAGAAGAGAAAGAACAAAGAGCAAAGGAAGAAGAAGAACAAAGAGAGAAACACGAGAAAGAGTCTCTCCTCACACCCTTAACATGCATGGTTGAGATGAAATCCTTAAAGGGGGATGATAATGCGTTAAATTGTTGTTCCCATTCCCACCATGATTTTTCATTTTCATTGGGAACACTTACTAACCCCTCTCTTTTTGTCTTAATGCCTAGGGAAGACTTATACCTTAAGGAGTAATGGCATAAGCAATGGGGTGAGGAAAAGATGATAGAAAAGGCAACAACAACATAGGCAACAACAACATGGGCAACACATGAACCTGACTTTAATCATCTGCTTGTGTGTTTGTCCTGTCCTGAAAATCCTAAGGGATTTCAAGGATACTCTTTTTCTATTATCATTACTATGGGTTGTTTTCACTTGTGTTTCACTATGAATAGTATAGTTGTGTTGAAACTCTTTGATGTGTTCTGCAGGTTTATCTTTGATCTTGGAGGACAATCTCCAAGCACCTTGATAATAAGAGATTGACTTCTTCCATGATTCTAGCTCATTTTTATTTCTTTATAGCATTTTATTTCTGTCTTTAGACTATTCTGGTTTTGTGTGCTTTCAGCACTTATGTTTGTGTGTTTGGTTGTAGTCAATAAAGAACTAAAATTCGAGGTCGAATTTTCTCCAACCTGGAGGCAATGATGGAGGCATGGTTCAGGATCGTCATAGGGATTTCCGAGCAATTGATGGAATCATGCCCAAGACCTTCAAAGAGATCTCAGATTAGCTTCAGATCGTAGAATAGGAACTCTTTTATAATTTCTGTAATGTTTTTGTTTGGGCTTTATCAGACCTTTTCTTGTGTTGGGCCTTTTGGTGTTTTGGCCCATAGTATATAAGCCCTTGTGAGACACATTTGTAGGTAGATTTGAGTTATATGAAAATTTGAGTTTTCTCTCAAGTCTCGAGGTTCTCCTCAGAACCACCGATCTTTATCTTAGAATCTCCGATTCAAAGTGGCGGATCTTCCTCACTTATCTTGGAACCTCCTCCAAGTGGCGTGATTTCCTCCCGTTCCGCAAAATTCCCCAAATCGACATCCTCCATTTCCCCCTTTTTCATTTTAGGGTTCATACCCATTTTCGTTCTAGACGAATTTCACCCCAAATCCGAGACGATCCTTCATCACTATCCTATCACACTAAGCAAAACCAATGGAAGGTTGTTACCTCATCATCTTCTTCCCATTCCCCAAACAGAAACCCTAGGTGTTTCTCCTCTCCCACCAACACCATCACTGCCGGCTACCTGCATTTTTGAGACATCATGATGTTAGAGAAAATAAGGACATCATTGCTCCACCATCCTTAATGTCTCAACGTCATCGAAATCTACTTTCTTAACCACTGCACCTGATCATAGCAGAATAAAGTGCAATGCGAGATTCACCTACAGTGTGTTCCTTCTTGAGACGTCAACCAATGTGCACCATCATGCCATCAACCATTGACGCCGACAGCAGACCTCCATCGCTCCATCTTAATGCCAGAACCACTGACCAACACAGAACGCCATCATCCTTCGTGCCTGCAAATCGTCGAAGCAACACTTGTTCGAACATCAAAGGAACCACCGCGAGACCCTCCACGCGAGTGGAACATGCAGCCCACCACCGTCAGCCATTGATGCTGAGCATCACAACTCTAAAATCGTTCTCATCGCCATTGTTTCGCAATAGCAGCGGAATCAGCACCCTCGCACTCGATGAACGTGGAGCGTTCAACCTGAAACTAGGCAGCCACCATCACCTCCAGACCACTGCAGCAAAACGCACCTGAATCGCCAGCCTTGTTGGAAGAATTAAGCCATTATAGTGAACGCGAACAACACTGCACCCACTCACTTTCTCCTCACGTTGCCACCAGCAACCAACCATGATAGAAGAGAAACCCTAGTTTAGAGAGAGAAAGAGAGTAAGACCCGTGAAATTTAATTAATTAAATAATTAATTAATTAATAAATACGGGTAGTGGAAGCCTTTATGGCATTAAATATTGATTGATGCGACGTGAAAAAGTACTAGCTCAAATGGTTGAGAGTAATTGATTGTGTGAAAGGACTTGGGTTCAAGTCCTAGGTATGCCAATTGTGTGTTATTTATTTTAAATATATGTTGATCATGATTGAGGAATGATATAATCATTGAATTATATTAGTCACCATGAAATATGAATTGGTTGAATGGTTTAGCATTGATTTGGCTTTGGCATGGTTGGGGGTTCAAACCTTAGAGACCCAAATTAAACTTTATTTTTGCTAAGCTAAGTTTTGGATTGAATATGAAAGGGTAGATGAAACCCTAGCAGCCAAGGAGGGTTGGAAAACCTTCATGAGACAACTAATGAATGGTAATTAACATTAGATTAATGCTATTTTTCGTTTTGCACCATTATATCCACATTAAGACAACATTTAGTAGCCAATTAAGGGGAAAGAGAGAGGTTTTTGTGGTTGGCATTGTTGGATAGGCAGAGAAGTGCGAAAATCAGTGGGAATTGAGAGTGTGAATGGAGTATTGAGGCTGAATTGAGAGAAGCCAAGGAAGGTCATTGGTGAAGCAAGGGAGAACCAAGGACTACTCAAGTTTTAAGCAAAGGAAACCAGGTTAGGGGATTTTTACCACATTAGTGTTATAATTTTGATTAACTGTATGATGTGTGACTTGAATATGCATGACTTCTCCCTGCTGTATGTTGAATTTTGGGTTTCTGGAAAATTTCCAGAAACCACCTAGCGGGCTAATCATAGCCGCCAAGCGGCACATGCCAGTTTAGTGTTTTTTTTGGGTTCCGTTGAGGAACCGCCTGGCGGTAAAGCCATGTACCGCTAGGCGACACAAGCCTGCAAACCCAAACTTATGGGTTTTTGATGAACTTTCGATATTGATGATTTTGGGTTTTTGGGTGGATTCTAATCGGGGAAAAGTCAGTGTTAAGTGTTGGAGGAGGATTTGCTGCTAACATATAGAGATGGCAAATAAACCCACCCCGTGGGTATTGCCCGAACCCGTCACCATTTTGGTGGGGAATCCCTGCATTGACTGGTATGGATATAGGGAATCCCCGACTTTTTCAATTGGGTATGGGGATGGTTATGGGGATGTACATATCCCCGCCATATCTCCGTTATCATTTAAATTATTAAAATATTCACAATTAATTAAGGACAAAGGTTGAATGGTGAGATTTGGGAGTTATTGTAAGGAGGAGAATTTTGGAAAATCCAAAACTCATACGCACCGTTTGGCAGCATGGGAACTACCGCCAGGCGCTATTGTAGATATATCCCTCTTTGCATGGCTGCAAAAATATTGATGGCTCTACGATTTTGGGAAGGTAGATTTTTTTTTATTATATGCAGGTGTAGAGAAAATATTGGAATGTAGGCCTTGGGAATGACTTATGCAAGTGAGGAGCAATAATTAATTATAAGGAGCTTGTGGTTGAGGTGTAGAATGACATAGTAGCTGGTATAGGTTCCTATAGGCATAATCAGCAAGGTTGATGGATTAACTTCAAGTATTTTGCAATAATTGATAATTAGAGGAACATAGATCATGTTGGAAATTTAGGAAGAGAAAATAGTATTGTGCTGTTTTGGAGTAAAACACTTAGAATTATACTGTTAAATGAGAATTGGAAGTGCTTTGGGGTTGATGCAGCAATGAGAGATGGTAGTAATTTTACTTGGGATGATATCTTTGGACTAAAACGGAGTAACATGGTGGTTCTTTAGTTGCTTTGAGTGGTGGGTATGATTTAGAGTGTGAATTTTGGCATTTTGTGAATTGTGATAGTGAGTTATAAGAAAGGCAAGTTTGGAAATTCTATATTGGGATGAATAGGATTGATAACGATGTAATGAACCCTAGGAGAATAAAAGATGGTTGAAGTCATGTATGAAAAGTCTAAACCAGTACAACTCGAGGATAATAGTGTTCTCATGGAACGCTTACGCCTGTCGACGAGGGAGGTCCCACCAAGCAGAGTCTGCAGTGTGGGTATTTTTAGAGACGGTACGCGCCTGGCGGAACGCGTCACCCGCTAGGCGGTCTGGAAGCGGCAGCGCCTGGCAGTACGTGTCCCCTACCACGCGATTTTGTTGCGGCAACCTTTGGTTGCTAGTTTTGCATGCATGATCTACAAGGATTTCAGGATACTTTAAAGGTTGGCTTGCTGGTGTTCCTTGAGTTGAGCTCAGAATGTACCCCTTGAGTTGAGCTCGGGATAGGGGTTAAGCATGTAGCATTCCTCGAGTTGAGCTCGAGATGGTGGATGAACACGAGGAACCCTTGAGTTGAGCTCGAGTTGGCGAGTGTTGTCGGTGTGAGTGTGCTGGTTGTGGCCAATACAGATGGGTCCAGATAGATTGCCCTCCTCAGTAGTAGCTGACGAGTTTGGTAGTCTTGGGACATTGCAAACTATGTTCGTATTTGGGAACTCCACCTGGCGTTACATTGTATGATTCGTAGCAATGGTTTCCCGCACATGCTCAATCGGTTGTGGCCGATAGGTATGGCAGCAATTCATCTTGAGGTAATCACTAAAAAATGTAGACCACGATTCAAATGGTTGTGGCCATGTGGTATGGAACTAAAGAAAGGAAATTTCCCCTTATTTGAATGTTGTGTTCTATATAAGTGTTTTATATAAGTGAATATATAGTTATATGTTTATTCTGTTAAGCTCACCTTATCTGCTTGACGATGATTGTGTAGGCAATACACATGAGCAAATGATGTTGTTGCAGGTGGTTCTAGTGAAACTTAGCGACAGAGCAGGGATAGCTTAGGAGTTTATATATTTTATGTTTATGGAAATAAATTGTAAACTTTTATTACTCTACTTTTGGATATTATAATATGGTTTATAATTATGGTTGTGGATTATATTGGATATAATAAAAGTTTTAAATTTCCTGCGTTTTTGGGAAATGATGTTATATTAAATGACGAGTAATTAATGTTTTCTTTATTTTACTATTTAAATTCGTAATATCCTGACGAGATGTTACAGAGAGAGAGAGCACTCTACCACGTGGTAGTCTCTCAATGGACACTAAAATGGTCAAAATTGGTCAAATATGGTCAAATGTTCAAATCTAGTCAAAGATCGGTCAAACTAAAGGGGTTTAAGAGCAAATATAGATATATTTGGATTTTTCAGCAAATTTGGTCTACAAGATTACAAAGTGTTGATTTGAAAAATTAATAAAAATATTAGTTGGTGATAATTTATCATATTAGATATTTATATTATCAACCAACTATATTGGTCAAATAGTCTATATCTCTCCAAATATTTTTAAATATTTATCTTTATCTTATTTTTAGAAGATATTTGAGAGATTTTAGAAACAAAAAAAGCCCAATCCATTGTAATTTCATTTGGATTCTGAGGTTAGAATGAAATAATTTCTTTGTTCCTTTTATTATTGTTGATTTTTTAATTTATCTATGTATTTTATCTTTGAATCACGTAAAAAGTAATGATTTTAAATCTGTATGCATGTTGATCATATGAGTCCAAGGGCTTTTAAATCTAATTGAGACTTTACTTTGATTTTATTTAGAAACTTTCATGTGATTGAATGAGTTTTTACCAAAGAATGAGACTTTACTTTGATTGAAGGTATTTACTCTAACTAAAATTAATCGAGACTCTAGTTTGATTAATTAAGCTTTTTATTTGGTGAGGAGATAAAAGAATAGACATGATTAGGTATAGTAAATATGTATTGAGACTGTACTTTGATTGAATTTACTATGGATAATCTAAAAGTTCTCACTTTGAATTCAGACTGTACTTTGGTTAAAAGTGAGAATGCCAACAAATTAATTGAGAACATACTTTGATTAATTTGCAAATCTACAACAATGATTAATTGAGAAATAATCTTTAGATAACCGATGATGGATCTATTTTGAAAAAGTAGTGGAATCAATCTATTTTATTTACTATTGTTTTTATCTTTTTTTATCTTTTCAACTCTATTTCTTTCTTGTTTATCCTCCTATATTTTATTATTTAATTTGACTAACTCTTTTGTATAGTTTTTATAAGAACAAATATTTTAAAAAGCAATTTCATGTTCGTTGGGAGACGACTTTGGGTTACTTTACTCTTTCTATTTTGTTTACTACTTTCTTAATAATACTGAAGTCACTAAAACAAAAAAGCCCTATAACGTCACCCATATAACGTTTGCCCAGAAAAAGTCCCACGTTAAAAATGACCGGTGGCATTTTTGTAAATTATTTCACTTTTTTAACGTTTGCCCATTTCGACACAGACATAATTTAACGTCTGACCCACAATACCCCGACGTTATGGGCAAATTAACGTCTGAGCTCTCTTCCCCCGACTTAATTTAACGTTTGACCCACTCTGCCCCGACTTAATTTAACGTTTGACCCCCTCTGAACTGACGTTAAGTAATGTCTGACCAACACAGAAACCCTAACTGTTTCGTCGCGCCACCAATTTTTCGCGCAACTTCTCCGCCGGCGACCACCATTTTGAGCTCCTCCAGGTAATTTTGGAACATTTTTCACCACCAAACTTGTTGGGATTTGATTGTGGATTGATTTTAGGCATTTTGAATTGAATATTTTCTGTTTTCATCCCCATTTGCAGTGTTTCACGATCCTTCCTGTCGGCGACCATTATTCCAACCTCCTCTAGGTGAGTTTCGAACATTTTTCACCACCAAACTGGTTGGGATTTGATTGTGGATTGATTTTAGGCATTTTCAACCGAATATTATGTGTTTTCATCCCCATTTGCATCGTTTTGATATTATTTTGTTTGTTATCTCTTTTTCATTCTATGTATATAATTGCTTGTATTTTTTATTTGCAATTATAATTTTTATCTTAGACTATTTTTTATAGTTTTTTGGCGTATTTCTTTTTTTAATTGAATTTTTATAATAATATTTGTAAAATTACGAAATAAAATTATATTTATTGTTATTTGTAAAATTGGACTAATTGTATTTGATTTTGTAATATTATTGTTGCATTAATTTTTATTTTATATGTGTAGATTTTTTATGGATTCATTGTGGACCAAGGTCGAGCTTCCATCTATGGATTCATTGAACCTCAAACCATTCAACCTTAGGGAAACTTACATGACCACATCAAACTTTATTTGCAAACATGGATGGTTGAGTCAAATAGAGAGATCTACTTTGCACCATACTTTGATGTGTAGGTTTTTTTGCTAGTAATATTTTATGAAGTGTTATTAATTATTTCTGCTAAGTACTTGTGATTGATGGTAGGTATCATTGGCAACTATGTGTCATCATTCCAAGACAATGCATGGTTGTATGGTTTTGTTTATGCCATAGGAAGATTCCACATGCTTTCAAAAACATGTTACAAGAGTGAGTATTACTGTTTCTTTAATCCTAACCTATGTATCTACTTAGTTATAAAAACTAACATATGTTTTATGTTTACAAAATTTTATTAGAATTGTGGGTAAGCCAAGAGGCAAACAACTTAAAGTATTATATCCAAAGGTTAGAACTTATTCAGTTTAAAGTTATTAATTTTTGTATGTCAACTTCTGACTTTGATATGTGTTTATTTTATTTGTAATGTTTAGTGTAACAAGCAAGAAGATTCATGGGAATGTGGATATTATGTCATGTTTTAGATAAGAACAATCATTCGAGCTGCAATTAAAAATTAATGGATAGAGGTAATAATATATATATATATATATATATCTTTCACATGTTATAAATCATATCAAACTTTAAAGAATGATATTCATACATAATAAAATTGTATTACTTTTTAGCGTGGGCAGCATATCTATTGGAAAGAATGATGTTCATACCAGATGACATTATCCACACACTAAGACAAGAGTGGGCAGCATATCTATTGGAAAGATGAAGTTGATACCATAGGAATTAGAACTCCTTTCAAAAACTTTGTTGTATAAAAATATCATGTTGAAACTTTTAGTTTGGTGTTATTTATATTAGTTTAGAATATATGTTGAAACTTAAGTGTTATTAGATATAACTATAACTCAAGAATTTCGCTGAAATTATTATTAAACTGTTCTGGGAATTTTTTGATTTTCAAGTGTGGAAACGTTGTAAAAATAGCCAAATTAAAAAAAAATAGAGCCATTTGACGTCTAGTGGTGCTCTAACAAACGTTATTTAACGTTTGAGCTTACCATGGCCGACATTATTTAACGTCTGTCAAAGCCCACCAGACGTCAAACTGCTCTATTTTTTTGGCTCCATTTAGTGCGAAAATTGATGTCTGCTGCTTTTAGCCCTGACGTTGGATAATGTCAAACCCCTATTGCCTCGATGTTAAGTGACGTTTGCTCTATTTTCTGACGTTATTTTGACGTCACCCAGTACGACATCGATGTTTGGGCAGACATCAAAGGTCGAAAATATCGGACGTTAAAAGGCTTTTTTGTGTTAGTGAGTATTTATAGATAAGTAGCATTGCGTCAACGACATCGTTATCAACGACCTACTAGATATTGTGTACTATTAAATTACCTTAGTACATAATGATGAAGATGTGACCACCTCATCAAGTTCTACGGATACCAACCCTAGGAGGATCACTAGGAATATGACAAAAGGGAAGGCATCATCCTCTTTATCTTTATTTTGCATTACTCTAGTCTTAATTTCATGAAGTTGGTTTTGGTTGACTATTTTTAGTTGACTTGTTGACCTTGACTTAGGGGTTGACTTGTTGACTCAAGATTAGCTTAACCTTAAACCAACATGCTAATTTCACTTATTTGCTTTTGTAGGAATAAGAAAGGGGAGGACCACATGGGAGGATACTTGGCGCATCGAGGAGGAAAGAGAAGAAGCAAGAACTTCTATAAGCATTTAAAGAGGGGGCGCCCCACATGCCTTGGACACCAAGACTTCTAGAGACTTCTAGAAGCACCTATGTTGGCCTACCTTCTAGAATATGCTAGATTTATTTCGTAATCCTCCTACTTTGATGTTTTGCTAAGAGGCCCCTAGACTCTTTTATTTAAGGAGACCTCTAACACTTATAGAGGGGTTGAACAATTTAAGGAATTTATACAATTTGTGTTTCAACCTTTTTGTGAGAGCATTCCTCCTTAGGGAGTTGATTTCTTTCAAGCCTTATCTTGCCTTGGCAAGTGGTGGCATACACCACTCATCTTCAAGGTTGTCATGGCTTCTTCTAGCCTAGCCTTGTAGTGGCATGATCCTTCCATCCCTTCCATTATCCTTGCTTATCATTTTATGTTTTTCTTCACTTATTTGGTTTCATTTTTCAGCTCTTTGTATGCATTTCCTTTTGTTTCTCATTGTAATCAATTCATCCTTCTCTTCTCTAGAACCTTGGAAAGGAACCTTCACATCTAGATACCTTGCTATCTTAATGTCCAATGGGAATTTCCTTATTTTTCTTAATCAATCATCACCATATTCAATAATCTTCTAAAATGAACAACATAATCCTCATCACATAGTATCCAACCTCATCTACTAACCAAGCCACCTACTAGATACTATGTGTTATGAAATTCCCTTAGTACATAGTATCTAACCTCATATACTCACAAGGTTGCCTACTTAGTACGTAGTATCCAATCTTAGTTACCCACATAGTCGCTTATCAGGTACTAGGTACTCTGAATACCCCAAAGTATGCAGTACCCAGCCCAGTTGATCTGTAAAGTCGCTTACTAGAGTATACAATATCCATACTCGTCCCTCTCTTTAGGACGCTTGCCTACAACTAGTAAGGACTTCTTGGTAATTTGTCCCATCTTCACTAGATCAAAGAACAACTAAAATGGTATTTTGGACCAAAGAGCCCATTCCAGGTGGGACCCACAGGCAAAAGGGTATAAATAGTACACTATTCTTTGCATTCATTACCCATTAAAATATTCTCTAAAACCTCTGACATTACAAGTGCTAACTTAAGTATTAGAGTGTCTTTAGTAGGCACCCCTGTGCCGTTATCGGATTCTCGTTGGAGCAAGGAAGCATTGAGTTGAAGACTGAGTACTAGAGGAATTGTGAAGGCTTGGCAAAATACAACTTGGTCCTGTAAGAACAAAATCAAAGAACAGCTTCTAAGTTTGTTTTCCCTCTTGTGAATTTTGCACAAGTTTTTAATAGATATATAACTTGATTTTTTTAAAACTGTGCAATTTTCACAAGGCTTTGCAATCAGCTAATTTTCATAATAATAGGTTGAATTATTGTAAATAATGTCCAAGTTTTCAAAATAAACTTTTAAATTGGTTATTTTTTATTGTAGTTGATTAACTATGTTTTCTAGTCAACTATTTAATCCTTTCAGTCAATTGTTTATGACAACAATTATGTTAGCTTCACTATGCAATTATTTAAAGTCATGCAACAATTGATTATAATCATTTTTTTCTTTTGATGATAGAGAAATTACTTGGCTTGATGATGATGACCCATATCCAGCCATGAGACATATGTTTGCTTCTTCACTTTCATCTTGTGATGAACTACTTATTGAATAATCATTTTCTTTCCAAGCTATGTAGGTACGTCTTTCCTTGTGCTTCTTCTCCTTTTTCCTGTCTACAATTTTCTCTTTTTCTTTGTTAATGCTTGGACATTATATGTCCTTGCTTTCCACAATTGTAAAAAGAGAGTCTTGTTTGAATCACTACATTCATAATTGTACCTCTTTTGATTACCTTTGTTACCTTTCCTCTTGAGATAATTTCCAAACCTTTTAACCAATAGATTCAAGTTCTCGTTGTCACTTGATTTAGTCACCTCCTCCTCGGTTTCATCACTCTTTTTGGTGCTAGTATTCAAGGCTATGTTCTTCACCTTTTTCTTACTAGACTCTTGGTCTTTTAGCCTATGCATCTCAATCTCATGCTCTCTTAGCTTACTAAAAGAATGCAATAGTAGTCATAGTGGATAAATCCCTTGATTTTGAGATAGCCATGACTTTAGGCTTCCAACTCCTATCAAGACACTTTAGCACTTTGATGTTTAGCTCCTCATTGTCAAAATATTTTCCCAGGCCTATAAGGTAGTTGACAATGTTTGTGAATCTCTTTTGTACTTCAGTAATTAATTCACTTTGTTGCATCTTGAATAGCTCATATTCTTGTATCAAAGCATGCTTCCTAACTCTCTTTACATCATTTGTTCCCTCATGTGTATCTTCAAGTACATTTCACATCTCTTTTGCACTTTCGCGTTGAGAGACTCTAGAAAAATCAACCATGTTCATTGAGGAGATTAGAATATTCTTTGTGGTACGGTCATATTGCACAAGCTTCTTTTCCTCCTCTGTCCATTGATTCCATGGCTTGTCAACCTGCTTGTCATCAACAACATGTTTAGGGATGAATGGCCCATTCACAATTGCATTCCAAATTTCTTGGTCAATTGAATCAATGAAAATTTTCATATGTATTTTCCAAAATTGGTAGTTTATACCACTAAACATAGGTGGCCTATGTATAGAAGCACCTTCTGCAAAAGGAAATTTGCTTTCAACCATTTTTCAAAAAACCAATTTAGGATCACACTTGAATACCTTTCAAGAACCTGCCAATTGTAGATTAAAATGTCTTTCTTAGCCAAGAAAAGAGGGTTGAATTTGTTGAGCACTAAAAATTATGCCCAATTTAAACTTGTAAAATCCCTTTTAATTCGAATTCAATTGACCAGCAAATTAGAGTTGAATTGTTGTAGGGCCACACACTTCAGTCGAGTGAAAATAAAAATAGCAAATCAATTTGTTCATACAGTATGAATCAATAGATAGAAATATAGAATCAATAAACTAATATTCTGGAAAATTATGCAAAAATGCGAAAAAAGCACTAAACTCACTCAAATAACATGTTTTATCATTCAAGATATGTTCCGATCAATATATCCAACTTAGTTGTATTACCAGATTACATTAAAACACATGCACACCTTACAAAGATTGGCTTAATGAACTTTCTTGAGATTTAAATGACGAATGTTCCTACGAAAACAATAACAGAGTATCAGGGAGCAAAAATTATATCTTACCCCAATCGTTGACTTCTCGAACTAGTTGCTCCTTGGTTTAGATATGTCCTCTTTTAGTGTTGGCGGATTGGACCCTTAGGGGTTACCTACGAAAGGGACTCTGACGATCAAGTCAGATAAGGCTCTCAAAAGTCAAATCACATATTAATGAATTAATTAAAGCCTACCTTTAATTGTTGAGGCCCACATATGATTATAGAGATATTAACTATGTCTTTCCCTCTTTATGGGCTGGGCCCCTCTTTATTATGTGGGGCTAATGTTCAGGCTTTGACTGGCCTAGGCCAAGCCCAAGTTCCATGTTTATGATATGACACTAGAAATCCCACTGTGATTTACTAAGTTTGGAGTTGACAACTTTTACTTGTGTATTATTCTTTGGAGTAGGCGGCATTAGCCGTTATGTATGTGTCATTATTTTTTGCAGTTAACTAACCATCTATTCTTTTTATGATAGGACTAGTCGTAGGTGGTTCGGACCGGGTAGTCATCCATATCGGTTCTGACCGTCTAGGTATAGTACATTAGTCCCCCAGCCTTTGGTGGGTTAGGTCACGTTGAAGGTTATATGTTGTTCTAGCAGCTTTTGCAAGAAAAATTGCTCCTTTCTTGGTATTCCTTGGGGTATAATAGTCCCTCAGTCTTGAGAAGTGGGAACGTCGCTAAGACTTTATTAGAAGTGATGGGAGTAATTAAAGAGACGTATGTTGTCAAGGGTCTCATCAAAAGGGTTTGCGTAGTCACCTTTTATTTGTGATGTTTCGCATTCATAACGATTAGGCGGGAAAAAATTTATTGAAGCATAGATGTTCTTATAAATAGAGCTTAAGAATATTATTTTTTTTATTCTTCTTCATTTGCTTAAATCTGAGCAAAGTGCCATATTTGCATTTATGTCTTGTCCGATATATTTCCTATTTCTGTCACCATTTTTATATTAAAAAAAGGTATGTCTAGCGATAGCAATAGCATGTCTTCATCTGATTCGGGTAGTGGGAGTGGAAGGTCAAGGGATGAGGGTAGTGGCCAATTGGGTAGTGAGGGGGGATTTCCAATGGAGGTTACTCTCGAAACTATAGAGGATCCGTCAAAGGAGATAACCGAGAACAATTTGTCGGTAAAAGACAGGTATGAATGGGTAGTCACTAACATGCAAACCTAGTATTCACTCTTTAGATGGTCTTGCATACTAAACGCATGGTTGAATTGCGTACCTATCCTCGAGAGGGGTACTCAGCGAAACATAGTATCTTTGGAGAGAGTGAGCGTCTTTGATTGTGTTTGTCATGGCCAGGAGGGGGCCAAGGAAGGATTCTTTGACATCTACATGTGCCACTTCTCCCAATTATATATGTGGGTGTCATTCGACGACTTCACGATGGGGGTACTTCGCTTACTGAATGTCGCCCCTACCCAGCGGCATCCTAATAGCTAGGGTTATCTTCAAGCATTCTAGGTGTTTGTCGATCTCTATACCTCCAGCCTTCCCCGCGATGTTTCCTATATTTTTATGATACTTGGCCGAAGAGTCCAATCACCTGGCTGTCATTAATAAGTTATCCAGGGATAAGCAAGTTGGATGCCTTCTCCTAGTCTTTCAAGCATTTCAAAGACGGGTTTTTCAAAGTGGTAGTAAAGGAGCCAAGTCCTTCTCTTTTTTATAATGAAGATGGAAGTACAAAATTTCTAGGCAAGCTAGGGCCACCTTATTGGGGTCAGGATCCACTTCTGGGCAAAGAAACCTGAAGCTTCCTTATCGAGTTACTAGAGACGACTGTGCACCGGGACATCGAAATCTCCTCGACTAAATCCTTGGTTTCCTCCATAGACAATATGGAGCCGAATTCAATGATAAAAGCCATGCTGGAATTCAATAGCAAGGCCCTAATTTTGGGTCGCAAGGTAGGCACTCTTCTGTAGAGGGAGATAAAGGAAGGTGGACGAGCCAAGGTGGACGAGCTTCAGGAGGAGTTGAAGGTGCAGGCCGCCAAGCATGCCGAAAAGAAAGCGGCTTGGGAAAAGGAGCGGGAAGAGTGGCTGGTGGAGAGGAAGCGGTTAGGCTCGTGGAAGGTTAGGTGTCTGGACTCCGAGAGAAAGCTCAACGAAAAAATTTATGATATGAAGATAAATTATGATTAGTTGAAAGAAAATAATTATGGGCTTGAGAGTGAGCTTGACGATTTAAAGGGCCACATCATTCAAGAGCATATAAACGGCTTCCATAAGGTTTTACCGCAAACGGCCCTTTTTTGCATGGAAGTGGATGTGTCTGATTCCAAATATGATGTTAATAAGGACGTGGTGGACGATTGTCTGGTGAATAAATTGGACTCAAGTCCAAAAGAGGAGGTTGAGAAGGTGGTCGATACTGATGATGTGAATCATGTAGGTGATAGGGACGAGGTGGTGGAAGTGGATGTTGATCCTACTAGATGGATCATGTTTATATTTTTATTTTTATTCAGTACAAGTCTATAATAATTTGCACATTTATTTTTCTTTTGAACAACACTTTATTCGTCCTTGATATTATAATTCGATGGTTGCTTTGTTACGTCTATCATGTTGCTTTACTTTAATCATATGTGGAGCACTTACGATTTATTGATTGCTCATTTTGTTGGATGTGATTATGTAATGAAGTCAACCCTGGCCGCTTACTTTGGCAGGTGGTGAAGGGCTTAAGAAAATTATTATTGAGACCAGGCCGCTTACTTTGGTAAGTGGTGGGGAACTTAAGAAAATTATTTAGAGAGTGAGTGGTCGACACGGGCCGCTTACTTTTGTAAGTGGTGGGGAACTTAAGAAAATTATTCATTAAGAGTGAATGTTTGACCCAGACTGCTTACTTTGGTAAGTGGTGGGGAACTTAAGAAAATTATTTCTTGAGAGTGAGTGTTCAACCTAGGTCGCTTACTTTGGTAAGTGGTGGGGAACTTAAGAAATTATTTAGAGCGAGTGTTGGACCCAAGCCGCTTACTTTGGTAAGTGGTGGGGAACTTAAGAAAATTATTCATTGAGAGTGAGTGTTTGACCCAGGTCGCTTACTTTGGTAAGTGGTGGGGAACTTAAGAAAATTATTCAATGAGAGTGAGTGTTTGACCCAAGCCGCTTACTTTGGTGAATGGTGAGGAACTTACGAAATTTATTCATTGAGAGTCGGTGTTCGACCCAGGCCGCTTACTTTGGTAAGTGGTGGGGAACTTAAGAAAAATATTCCTTGAAAGTGAGTGTTCGACCTAGGCTGCTTACTCTGGTAAGTGGTGCGGAAGTTAAGAAATTATTCAAAGTGAGTGTTCGACCCAAGCCGCTTACTTTGGTAAGTGGTGGGGAACTTAAGAAAATTATTCATTGAGAGTGACTGTTCGACTCAAGCCGCTTACTTCGGTAAATGGTGAGGAACTTAAGAAAATTATTCACTAAGAGTGAGTGTTTGACCCAAGCCGCTTAATTTGGTGAGTGGTGGGGAACTTAAGAAATTTATTCATTGAGAGTGAGTGTTTGACCCAGGCCGCTTACTTTGGCAAGTGGTGCGGAACTTAAGAAAATTATGATTGGCAAATGAATCTGTAATGAACCCTTGTTTTTAATGATAACGTTGGGGTGCCACGTTAAAACTCCTCGGCCAAAACATTCCTTAGAGAAAAAATGTCAGGTGAGGAAGAAGAGTACACCCAGGGTTACAAGTTGTTTGTCATGATTACATTGGCAAGTTTAACTAAAGTAAAATTTGAAGTGAGACACAATCCACGTGTTCTGTATCTCATCTCTTGATAATTGTTATAACTTGTAAGCACCTCCTTCTGTGTCTTCATGGATCCAGAAGGGTCCTTCCTAGTTGGCTGAGAACTTTCCATCTTTCAGTTTGGCGATGCTGGCCATTCTCCATAGTAAGTCCCCTTTAGTGAATGTCCGTGGGTGAAGTTTTAAATTGTATTTTCGTGTCGCTCTTTGTTTGGCCGCCATGTTTTTTATTTGCACTTTATCTCGGAGTTCCGCTAGTAATTCGAGGACGGCACAAAAGTTGTGTTGGTTCATGTTTTCATCATACGTTTGCCTTCTCAAGGATGGTTCTCTGATCTCGACTGGTAACATAGCATCAGTTCTGTAAACTAGGCTGAAGGGGGATTCGTTGGTGGCTGACTGAGGCGTGCGTCTAGGCCCACATGTAGAGCCGTCAAAGTGGGTCAGAACCCATGGGCCAAGCCGGCCCACCACGGGTTTGGGTCGGATTGGGTTGAAATTTTTTTACAAATGTCAGTACGGGTCAGTTTTTGACCTAGCCCACCAAGAACTTGGCTCACCACAGTGTTTGATCACACACATTATGTTGGGCCTTTGCAATGTTGGACTGTTTTCTAACCAAACACATTAGTGGGTTGGCAAATGGAAATCTAACTTCAACTCCAAATGGATGGGGATAAAGAATTCTTTGATCTTAGATAGTAATTTGTTTTTTATATTTGGTTTATATTGGAGTTTAACATCATTTTGGATTGTACTTAGATTGTATTGAAGTATATTTAAATTTTAATCTGAATTATAATCTTTTTGCCATTCCCCCTTCGCTCCGTCTAATCTTTTTCGAAGTTCTATTAGAATGACCTTGTTGGTAGATTCTGCCTGTTTGTTAGTTTGTGGATGTTCCACAGAGCTTGTTATGTGTTTGATTCCTAAACCCGTGAAGAATTTCATGAACACATTATCTATAAATTGTCATCCGTTGTCCGTTATGATGGTGTGCGGCACCCCGTATCTGCATACGATGTCTTTCCAAACTAACTATTGGACTTGTTGCGCTGCAATGGTGGCGAGTGGTTTGGCTTCAAACCATTTTGTGAAGTAATTCACCCTTACGATGAGGAATTTAACTTGCCATTTACCAGGAGTGAACGGTCTTAAGATGTCCATTCCCAACTTTGCAAAAGGCCACGGGGATAGTATGAAATGTAACTCCTCCTGTTTCTGATGAATAAGATTGTCATGTTTCTAGCACAGTATACACTTCTTGATGAAGTTGTGGAAATCGAACTCCATAGTTGGCAAATAGTAGCTGGCTCTTAGCATTCTAGTTGTCATGGACTGCGAGCCTGAATAATACTGTCATATTCCTTCGTGAATTTCCTTTATGACGTACTAAGCTTGTTGTCTGGTAACACACTTGAGTAATGGTTGTCCATACCCTCGTTTGTATAGGTCGTTCCCAATCAGCATGAATCGTGCCGCTTTGGTGCGCCACCCTTTGTCGGCATTAGCAGGTAAGTGTCCGGTTTTCAAGTAGTGCACATATGGTGACACTTAGTCGTGAGTTGATTCGAGTACCAAACATGTGTTTGTTGTGGAGGGTGCCACCAAGGTTTGCTACAGTAGGGACTTCGAGAACAATGTAGGTGCCTGCTCCTTTCTGATTAGAAGATTCGTCAACATAAAAAGTCCATTATTCTTCTTGAGTTTTGGCAGGTCCATGTGGTTCATAACGGATATTGAATTCGAATAGTTCCACCGCCCATGAAGACATTCGACCGACTAAATCTGGTTTTTGGAGGATTCTCTTGATAGGATAGTTCGTCCTCACGATGACTTAGTGATTCTGAAAGTAGGGTCTGAGTCGTTTTGCTATGTTTACTAAAGATAGGGCCAACTTCTTGACCATCTGGTATCTGGTTTTGGGGTCTTGCAGCGATCGACTAACAAAGTATACTAGGTATTGGGTGCTAGCAGACTCTTGGATGATGGTGACGCTAACCGTTCCTTCCATGGCTGTGATGTAAACTATCAGTGGGAGGTTGATGTTTTGCTTTTGTAGGATTGGAGGGGATGCTAGGGTTGTTTTGAGGTCTTTGAAAAACATGCTTGCATTGGTCGTTCCATGCAAACTTTGTTGATTTCTTGAGGAGATGGATGATGGGTCTGGTTTTGTCGACTAGTTTGGGGAGAAATTTTGACATGGTGGTAAGACGGCCTACTAATCGTTGCACCTCCTTGATGTTTGTTCGGCTTCGCATTTCGATGATAGCTTTGCATTTTTCGAAGTTGGCTTCAATTCTTCGTTGTGTGAGCATGAAGCCCAAGAACTTCCCACTATTGACGCCGAAGACACAATTGTTAGGGTTTAACCACATGTTGTATTTTCGAAGGGCTGTGAACACCTCGGCTAAGTCCTTTGAGTGTTGCAGGTGGCTGGGAGATTTGACAACAATGTCATCTACATATACTTCGACACACTAGCCGAACAGGTGGCTGAATACTTTATCCATTAGCCTTTGGTAAGTGGCAACTGCATTCTTTAGGCTGAAAGGCATGACTTTGTAAAAGTAGTTGGAGTCTTCAGTGATGAAGGCGATTTTAATCATGTCATCTAAGGTCATGGGTATCTGGTTGTAACCGGAGTAGGCGTCCAAGAAACTGAGTACATGATTATCGGCTGTGCCGTCTACTAGCCTGTCAATGCTAGGTAAGGGATATGTTTCCTTTGGACATGCTTTGTTGAGGTCAGTATAGTCAACACACATCCTCAACGATGAATCCGACCTTAAGAAGTTTTGTTGCAAGTCTTCGCTCGTCTCCTAACTTTCTTTTCTTCTGGGAGACTTACTTGGCTTCTTTGTATATTGAGAGTTTGTGGATAAGTCTGTATTATCGTTGAGGGTTGCCTAGATCAGGGCTTGGTGACTATGGCTTAAATCGACACCAAGTTTAAGGCCTTTTCCTGGTGAGATGGTCATAGGTTGGGTATCTTCTACCAGTTTGATGTGAGAATCGTAGCATATTGTGGGGTCTAGATCTTCCCTGGCTAGGGTCAAGCAAGCGCTGGGATGTTGCTCAATGTTTGTAACCAGAGCAGGTTCTTTGGGTTGCAAGCTGGAAATATAGCATTCACACGCGAGCCTTTGGTCGCCGTGAATTGTGATGATGTCTCCGGATGAAGATTGGAATTTCATGACGAGGTTGGGTGTGGATACGATGGCTCCTAGTATGTTTGGCGAGGGTCATCCGAAAAGGACGTTGTATGATGTGTGGGTGTCAACGACAAGGAAGCGGATGGGAATGGTTTTGGTTTGGCAAACCTTCGCGGAAAAGGATATGGAGGTCGATATACCTGCTACACACTCTTTCTCCGGAGAATCCATAAATGGGCTCATATAGGGGATCATGGCCTTCATGGGTATTTGTAACTTATGATAAGTTGCCCAGTACAAAATGTCAACTTTTTTAACCGCAAAGTTTTTTATCTCCAAGTTGATTACCATGGGGTCATCCTGTTTGTGATCCATGCCTTGGAAATTAGCGTCAGTGAAGGTAATTGGCGGCATTCAACGACCTCTATGAGAGCGAGAGATATAGTTGACGGAATATACCCTTCAGAGATATTTCTTCCTGGTAGAGGAAGTGGACCCCCCACCTGCGAATCCGTCAGATATCGTGTTGAAAGTGTCGCGTAAGAGGGGAGGGTCTACTAAGGCGATGTCAATGTGGGCTTGCACATTGTTTCTGTGGTCATCATGTTGTTGGTGGGTGCCAGTAGGTCTGGTATTGGTTGAGTCGCGATGGCTGATGGGTCTGGTATTGGGATGGCCTTCTCGTTTAACGAATCTTTTTAAGTGGCCGGCGCATATCAGTTTTTCAATTTTATCATGTAACGCCTTGCATTCGTTTGTGGTGTGATCGTTATTACGATGGTATTTGCAATATTTGGTAATCTCAACGTTTGAGGGTTGAGTGTTTTATGAGGGGGCGAGTGTTCCTACAGAGAACAAACAAGATATTTCAAGCACAAGTATTACCTTACCCTGGTCCGTCATCTCCTCAGTAGGCCTCTTCCCGGTTGATATTTGTTGCTTATGGGTATCTCAGAGTGGTCGGCTTGGACTCGGGAGGGGTTACCTGCTGAAGGGACTCTGAAGCTCAAGTCAGCGAAATCTCTCGGAAAGTCAAATCTGGTGATTAGGGAAGTAATGAATGCGTACCTTTAATTTGTGGGATCCATGCGTATTTATAGATTATTAATTATGTCTGGCCACATCATGGGTTGGGCCCTTTGATAACGCTGTCGTCAAGCGATCAAATTAATACTACTTATCTATAACAACTTCAGTATTGTTAAGATAGTAGTCAACAAAATAGAAAGGGTAAAGTAACCCAAAGTCGTCTCCCTATGGACACGGAATTAATTTTTAACAAATTAGTTCTTATAAAACTATACAAATCAGTTAGTCAAATAAAATAAAAAAATATAAGGGATTAAGATAAACAAAGATAGAAATAAAGTTTAAAAGATAAAAAGAAATAAAAACAATAGTAAAAAAAATAGATTGATTCCATTTCTTTTTCAAAATAGATTCATCATCAGTTATCTAAAGATTATTGCTCAATTAATTATTGTTATAGATTTACAAATTAATCAATGTAAAGTCTCAATTAATTTGTTGGCGTTCTCACTTTTAACCAAAGTACAGTCTCAATTAAAAGTGAGAA
>Ga0209389_1000709_pt1 | contig 20812 bp, 9 predicted proteins | sample CowpearedBW_FD_187526 | JGI IMG/M metagenome (GOLD analysis project Ga0209389, IMG submission 187526) | Root nodule microbial communities of legume samples collected from California, USA - Cow pea red BW (SPAdes) (version 2) | ecosystem: Host-associated > Plants > Roots > Nodule | place: USA...
ATTAGTAGTAATTTATTTAATATTATAAAGATAAAAAATAAATAAAAATAAACTATTGAGGATGAAAATAGCTTTTACTTGTGAAGATTTGAAGTAAAAGTAATGACACTGAATGTTGAATTTTTTTTCAAAAAAAATTAAAAATACCTTTCTTTTGCCAAGACTTAAATTTATCTAATGAAATGTATTGACTATAATAATTATTTGATGGATAGTTTACCATTATTCCTTAATTTATATCGTGCACTCTTCATTTTCTCTCCTACTTTTTTGTGCACGTCTATAGTGCTTTTCAAAGATATTTTAAAAACGTGCAAATGCACGGGATCCTTTTTAAATTATTCATTTTTATATTTATATTTAGTTTCGAAAATATGCATATTAAAATAATATATATTACTATATGAAAATAATTACATTAGAATTAAAGAGGATGATAACTTAATTTTTAATTTTACAAAATATTAAAATTTTAAAAGTATATAAATTTGATGTTTGGTGACAATGCGAAAGTGGGACGATGATGACAGTGGATGCGGAGTTAGAGGAGGAGGAGGATGCGGAGTTAGAGCTAGAGGTGGTGACCTTCCTCCTAGCTCCTTAAAGGCTTGAGTGGGTGATGGAGTCTTCATGGTTGAATGTTGATGCGAAAGCAATGGTATGGAGTAGAGAAGATGTGCTTTGATTCGGCTATGGTAGAGAAACCCCAAGAGAGGTGAGGTCAACTCCTAGGAAAGAAAGTTAGAGTAGTCTAGAGAGGATTCTACTGTAAGGTGAGCTCAAGACCAGTGTTTGGATAGGCAATTTAACAACACTTCATTACTCAAATTCAAGATGAATCTTACAAAGGTAAAGGCCTTAATTTATTGGTCAAGCTAACCCTACAGTGGTCTCCAAAAGGATAGCCAAAATTGAATTCAAACTAGTTTAGAATTTCAAAAATGGAGCCAAAAGGAAGACATGCTTAAGGTGTGACTTTCCACCTAAGCACCCACACTCTCTTTTCCTATGTGTGCACAAGGAGGAGACTTGCTCTCTAAGTTTGTGTCAAATTAGGGTTTAGGAAACCCTAATTCTATGCGCTCCACTCTTAGCCCAAAGTTAGACCTATCTCCTTTTAGGCCTAAATAAAATCCTATACTATTAGGCCCATAATACAAAACCAAAAATCATAGACTAGGTCTTCACATCTTCCTTAGCCCAGATGAACATCAACTTAGGCATGCTCACCTCATATGAAGCTCAATCTTCTTAGATCATTCTTGCCATTACTTTGGTGGTTGGTCCCTTGGCTAAGGTTTGTCATCATCCATTCCTTCTTGAAAAGGATTTGACCTCAAATCTGGAGGGTCTGCCTCATCATTTGTGCTACCTATAAAAGGAATTAATCACTCACATTAAAAGTAGCGTTGATTTCATATTCACTAGGCAGATCTAGAATATATACATTGTTATTGACTCTTTTGACCACTTAAAGGAACCATCCCCACTGGAATTGAGTTTGGACTTCCTTTGTTTTGGAAATCTATCTTTGCTCAAGTGGAGTCAAACTCAATCCCCTTCCTCAAATAAGACTTCCCCCTTCCCTTTATTATTTTGTTTTGTGTATATCTTTATTTATTGTTGTATTTGGTGTTTTACCCTCTCAAGGAAATTGAACTTGCTAGCCTTGTAGCGAATGGAATCCCCCCAACGGTACTTGGTGACATACTCGAGGACGTGCGGATCCACCCAATCATATACACGGACGGGAGGCATGTTTAACTCATCACCTTCGTTGTTAGCATCAACGTCCAAATTTTCGTTCTATTGAGGAGTACCCTCCCTAGGAAAGACGGCATACCTGCCCGACTGCGATGCCGACACACCTACTCCTTTGATGGAACTGGACGAACGATCACTTCTCAAGAAAGAAGACCTTCCTTGCTAGAACACGAGCTTAAAATTGATGAGGATGTATTATCTACATACCCTCATCCTTTCCTACCTGAAATATCCTCGGGCAACGAAACACTAACCACGATGTCCATTATTACCTTATTCAAAATTGAACGACGAATGCAGCTTTGAAGAAGTAAGCATAAGTGCCAAATGAGGGGGAGCCCACCCCTATTTATAGGAAGACCAGGGTCCAAGGCAGGTTAATAGTCGTTAACCCCAAGTCGTTGGATTTGTCATGATCCAAGGGTCCAAATCTCGCAACGTTTCAAATCGTTCCAACAAGCACAATGTAGTAAGCGGCCTTGCCTACCATAGAGACCTCGATCGATCTACCCACTGGAAAGAAATCACGGAAGTCCACCAAACATGGATATGGTGAACCCCTCACTCCCCAACAGAGACGCTCGAGCTTTTGAGGGCTAGTGTACTTACCACCTACCGATCAATAATGATGATGCCATTATTCGTACCGAGCCCTAGAACCGATCAAACATATCAAGAAGCAACATTATGGTCTAATTTGCATAATACCAAGTTAAACAAGGTTAGGAGGTTATTAGGCCATCATTAGGCCCTCATTGAGGCAAAATCCCACCAAGGGCCCTATAAATAAGACATAAAGGTGAAACATTTAATACTTTTGAACCTGTTACATTTATTGCAGTCTATCGCAATCACTTACTTCAGCATCGAAGTGCCTTTTGCAAATAACTGACCAGACAGACTTGAGAAGGACGATTGATGACAATAGAGTTAGACGATCAGAACATGACGAAGAGATAATAAAGCTTAAGGACTATGGTTATTCTCAGCCTTGCATGAACATAAAGTTTCTTGAAAATAACTTGATTAGTGAAAGTGATTTAATTCTAGATATTGTTTTCAAAATAGTTATTATGAAGTTCAACCCTCTAAATCAAATTACAATTTGTTATTCATCCATGCACCACCAGTTCAAGAGCGTGCTAGTCAACCAATATTTTGAGTTTCACAAGTTGCCAAGGATGATAATATAAATCAAGCTGTTAACAAAGAACAAATTTGTTAACAAAAAGTTAAACAACTTGTTGAATACAATTGAACAACAAGTTTCTCACCGGATAATGAGACAACATTAAAACTATCTACTAAGTTAAAAGGTTGACAGTTTCCAATGATTATAAAGCATATTTACTTGAATTGGATTTTTAACATTGGAGTCTAAAATAGATTAGAATAAACCAATTGAGAATGACTTTTAAAATTTCATGAAGTTATATCTTCGTTTGGTTTTAAAAATAACATCATGAATCAAAACATATATATATATATATATATATATATAAAATATAGTAGAAGAATAGAGGGAGTAAAAGTAGAATAGGTACATTAACATTCCAGACTTCGAATTTTGTTCCCACCACATGTGTGTCATATGCTAACGTGAACGTATCAACATGTAGATATATGTGTAGAAAGTGTAGAAAGTGTAGAAATGTTATTTGTCACATTAACAAATCCTTAATGTCGTTTAATAACAAAGATTATATTCATTCATTTTTACAAGTCTGGATCAAAGTTTAAAAGAAATCCAATTTTATATCATAGTTTAGAACAAAAAAACATATTTAATCATAATGTAACATGAAATATTTAAGAACAAGATACATAACATTAGTTATTTTTCTTGATATATAATACTTAGATTGAAGAGTAATTGATCTTGTTATTATATAAATTATGTATAGTTTTTAATATGTATTTGCTCTCTTACTCTCTTTTTTCTTCCATTATTTTATGATTAATGACTATGTACACAAGTGAGTAACAATAATCTGTGCTCCCGCTATTGTTGTTCGATTCTCAGTTGGGTAAAATTGCTCATGTTGACAAAAAGAAAAAAGGGACTAAAATCATGAAACTTGCCTTGTACTTTCAGAAATTCTCTAACGCACTTTAAAATTATCACCGGTTAAAGTATTTCAGCTATAAGACAAACCAGTTTATTTTGGTTTGGTTATCCATGTTTTATTTGGTAATAGACTGAACGACAATTATAATGCAGCAAAAACAAAATAAAAATTGCTTAAAAATTGCTTGCTCTGTGGTTCCCAGTAAAACTAAATGAATGACCAGGAATGTAGGAAAGATTAGTAGAACTGCATGTTAATGATGTGAATGCAGCACTACTCAAGAACACCAGTATAATAAATGACGACCCTTATAGTTTGATTGGGCAAAAGGCAAGGAGCATTCCACACAGTAAATTTTGTACAAAAATCAGAACTTCTATTGATTGAACAGTGGTTATAGCTTCAAACAATTTAACCTTCAAAAAAAATTATTTGACCAGCTTTTACAATTTTTTTCCTGTCATTTCAGACAAGTAATAATCATGTCACATTTTGCCACATCTCCAGGATTTATTTTTAATAATTAAAAATTATAAGTAAATATTAAAATTTAGAATTAAGGGGCAAAGAGTACATGGACTAAAATATCGGAATGAAACAGTGTAGTTAAACTAAAAGTAATAGGATTGAAGCAAATGAGCAAAATTGATTGTTAATCCTCCACTGAACTATGGATTCTCATTCTCTAACTCAGGTGTATGTGTACATGATCATCACCTATAAAATACTAACAAATATTGAAACCCACAATATATTTTTATTGTAATTAATTCTATATAAAAAAATTACAAATGAAAATAGAGCCTCTACTAGATCACAGTAGGATAATGGTTTTTGAAGAAGTACATGTATGATAGCATGAAACCTAGATGTTGGCCAGTAAAAGGAGAAAAGAATATTCAACGTGATATCAAACCCTGGATTAGCTGCTGCTACATTTAGAGATGAATGTTGAATAGTGATTATCAGCCGTAAATGAAACTAAAAAATTCAAATTCCAAAATCTTCTCATCAATTAGGGGAACCAATAAATAGCAGCATGCCCATAACATAATGCAATGAACCAGACCTACATTATACAAGGGTTCTTGATAAAATCTCCAAAACTCCTCATGGCATAGGTTTATCACTACCTGCCAATTTTCTTCTCTGCTGATGCTCTGCAACTTTATAATCTACCACTTCACGGAACAAACTTGGATCAAGCACACAATTCTCACTTCCATATACAGCAGCCTGGACACTTGCCATCAGTTTGGCTATTTCTCTTCCAGAAAATCCCTCGGTTTTAGCTGCAGCTTCCTTTACAATATCATCAGTCAATCCCCTAATTTCTATTTGTTGCGGCTTTCCTTTGAACAAATCTTTAACAAAACCAGATTTTCTTGATCCAGCTTGGGCTATGTACTTATCCAGATAGAGCTTAAGAAGTTTGAAGCGCTCCTCTTCCCCAGGCAAGGGAAATTCTAGAACCTCATCAATTCGATCAGCAACAGCCGAATCAAGATCACCAGGACGATTTGTGGCAAGAGCAAGGACTATGTCCTTAGACTGGTCACCAGTTCTGAAGAGAAGGGCATTTAAAGCACTTCTTTGTGCTTCACTCATATAAGTCTTGTTCCGCCTGCAAATTCCATCAAATGCAATGAAATCCATTTCAAACAATTTTCTCGGAAAGTATGTTGTCAGTTTAATTTTTAACAAACAAATGTGATCCTGAGTGAGCAGCATCTAGCTGCTTTCATCTTATGTTGCCGTGAGCAAAGAGAAGCAAAATAAAATAAATGAAAACATGGAAGAAGTATTGCTTACTCGCACAGAAATGCATCGGCTTCATCAATGAAAAGCAATAAACCCCTATTTGATTTCTTAGCCCAGTCAAACAACTGGTGTATCTTTGTTACAGCCTGTGACCCCAGTGGAGCAACGTCTCCTCCAGTCATTAATGCATAATCTAATCCCTGCATTAAATTGAAAACCCAAATTAAATAAAATAAACTAATTTGAAAGGTATAGATTGCAGTAAAAAATAAAATAAAATTGATAAGCATAAATATTCAACTGATGAGGATAAAGTTTATTGTTTCATAAAGCATGCTATAACCAGAAACATGGCACTGAATATATATTTTAACTACTAATTTAGAAAGTATGAGAGCATAAATTTGTAGAGCAGTCAACATAATTTTGAATTTATTAATTGTAGGCCCTAAATAGCAAGAAGAAATTCTGAAACAGACCCAAATCGTAAAAAGTTTAGATAGTTTGCTGTATGCTGGTGTATTCATGCCAATTAATGCAGAATGATAACATACATAAAAATTTACCCTGTTAAAGGGAAACACCAAATGAACAATGCACACTCACTTATTTGACCCAAGAAGAAAGTAAATTGTATGAAATACTTAAAAATTAGAATAAGTAGATCAACAGATTGAAGAAAAATCATACAGATTTACGAGCTAACTCCCTAGCAGCCATTGTCTTTCCAGTTCCAGGAGGACCATAAAAAAGCATGTTTCTGAATGGTGCTTGATGTGCTTTTGTATTTGCAGTTGACAGCTGTTCAATTCTTTTCTGAAGAGAAGGATGCAAAATCACATCACCAAAACCATTTCCATTTTTAGAGGCAGATGCTGGATCATTACGACGAGATAGGGAGCTCATGCCACGAGAAAACATGCCAGACCAGGGGTATTTCCCCCTGGAGGACTCTCGAATCAGTGATGGTTGTCCCAATATTCTATCAATATATCCCCAAATTACTCGTGCACCTTCCCTGGGTTAGACCAAAACAATTGATGTGAATATAAAACTGCACAACCCATGAACTCAATCACAGCAACTGATGTGCAAAATACCCAAAGGTTCAGTATGAACAAAACTATGCAACTCTAGAACGCAGCAAATAACACCAAAGTGAAATGTTGCCATGGAATAAGAAATATACAATGTAGAAGGGGAAAACATCGCTCTTCAAGTTCACAATTCCCAGAAGTGAGTAGTGCTGGAAAAATAGCACATGGTATAATATAGCCCATTACTACATTACCCCACTGCCCTCAATTATAAAGCAAAGGCATGATAAAATAATATCATCAATAACAAGTAATTGTGTAGTTACCTCGTAGTGTAGACCCCTGCTGCCAGAGCAGTCACTCCACCAACTGCGACAACCAACTTATTTTGATCCGTTAGAATGGCTTTTATACCCCCTACAACATATGGATAATGTTTTTTTAACTCAGGTCAGTATGGAATGGAGATCACCAAACACAGTAAAGCGATGATACTGATGGATCATCAATATTATGCTAAAATACATCAGATACTGAAGAAAAAAGTGAATGAAAATAGCATCCCTCAAATTGCAATATTTTGATTACTAATGGAATGTTATAGGCTATTGCTCACTGAGCAAACCAAATTATGAATAAAATACGATAAAATACCATTTTACCCCACAAATTTATGTTAAAGGGCTTTCTTTCAAAATCAGTAGGATATGTATGGAATGACCCACTCCACACACTTAAAACCAAAATCACATACGTAATGACAGTTGCATCTTAAACTGTAAATGCAATCCTTTAAGATTCGTGAATCTGGTAAGAAAATACCTCCAATATGATCAAAAGTGGTATTTATGGCAGCAACCCATTTTTCTCGTTCAGCATTAGCACGATCAACCAGCATTCTCCTGTTAACATCTTCTGCTAGCTTTGCTTCATGTGCTCTGCCTTCTGCTTCTGCCATAGCCCTTACTCTGATTGTTTCACGCTCAATCTCAGCCTTCTCTCTTTCAGTTTGCCTTCTTTGTGCTTGGATTTGTTCTTCTGTTGCACGTCGAGCTTGCTCCTGTCTGATTGATGATTCTTCTTGCATTTTTACTAGTTCTTGGTTCCTGGCCCGGTGGTATTCATTTTCAGCCTGCCAAGAAAAAAATGCAACATTGAGAAATGCTAAATAAATGACACAACAAAAATCCTGAGTTTCAAAAGGTTTAATACCTGCATCCTCTTCCTCGCCAACTCATCCTCATATTTGGCCATTTGAGATTTTGTTTGTGCCTGATGCTGAGCAAGCTTTTTTTGCTCATCATATATAATTTTTTGTCTTTCCTGCAAGATGAACCAAATTATATATCTGAAATAAATCACAAGACACAAAACATCCTGAAGTAGAACACAACAAAACAAAGCAAAAATGCCTCATCCAAATATTCAACAGTTTAAGGTCATAATTACAATGAAAAAAAACTTTGATTACATGAATTTCGTCCTGAAATAGCTAAAACTTACCAAGCAATGGACATGATTTTATAATCTATTAAACAACAGTGATGTACAATATTCAAAATATTCATAATCCCAAGCAAAATAGTCAGATATGGACTGTGATTTCTTCTATGTCCTGAATTGTTAGCATGTGATGACTTTTCTGAATCTTCAGGAATCGTTAGGATTTCTGCGATGATGGAGATAGAAAGAAAAAAGTTCGTATATATTTTTATTGTCTTTTGATAACAAAACAAGTACACAAAGGATGTTTCTCCTTTCAACACTAGAATCTGTCCAGTTTTGTAACTAACAAAGAAATAAGCCTCCCCCTACTTCTATAACAGAAGTCCTATGTATATCATGTTGGGGAACCATTTTCTTCATAAACTAACATCCACCCATAACCCCTGAAACAGACACTAACTCAAAACAGATATACTGACTAACTGGTCGAAAGATATTTCTCCTTTCACACTGGAATCTGTACAAACATAATTTTGGAAGAAACGATAGAAGCTGGATATCCTTTTGGCCATGATACTAGAAAATGGAATCCTAAAATAACCCTTATCTACAAATCATAAGGGTATTAATATAACAAATCTTATTAGAACTGCACAGTTATTATTCTCAGAAGCTTGTGATTTAGTTTTCGATGGGGGAAACAAATCTTAATTTTGTATAAAAAAAAACAGTCGATTTGTTGGCGTGGGCTGCAATAAGAGACCAGTGTCATTATGTTAATAAAAAATGGATTGGCAGTATGTAACCATTTGATATACTACAAAAACACTGGTATACTACAAGAATACGACTTCAGAAGTTCAGGAACTTGGGAATGGAACTAACAAAGAAATAGACCTCTTCTTCCATAACAGAAGTCCTACTTATAAGTTATAACAAGTTGGGGAACCATCTTCTGCTATAAACTAACATCCACCCATAACCCTTAAAGAGACACTAACTCAAAACAGAAATCCTAACTAACTGGCCAATGGTAGATTTTCAAAGGTTTTAACTGTATTCAGTGGTTCTTGATATCTAACAGGAATTTTTCGGAATAGTTCAACAATTCCACAAGCTTGATTTTCTAACCGTCCCTCCATTTCCCGCAAAGCTGCTTGCAATCAGGAACGTGACAGCTGATACCAGTTGTTACAATATCTAAAGAAATAGCTATTCCAGGAACTCCAATGATCAAATAACACACTTGAGAGTAAAACAATAACAAAACAGAATTCAACACTTTCCATTGCAGTAAAGTGAAGAGAATTAAACTAACTTACTGTCTCATGCTGGGCTTTCATTTGCCTAAACTCAGCAACCTTTGCAGCAAGCTCTGCTTGTTTTGTCTCCTCTTGCTTTTTGATGGCTTCAAAGACCTGTACTATAAGAGGCAAGTTAAAACGACGGAGAAGAGTAATGGTGGGGTTGAATGGAAAGGGAAAATGGGTATAAAGCTGAAACCTTTTTCCCGTGGGGTGAAGTGGAAATTTCCTTGAGAGCCTTAACCCCTCTCTCGAGGGCCTCAGGATCAAACCCAGCAGAAGTGGTCCTCGGATGATCGTTTCGCACCTTTGGCGGCGCCGGAGAAGGTTGATTTTCAGAAGGATTCGTAGGTGAAATTCCATCTGCGTAAGCCGTGCTCTGATTCAGTAATGCGGCACTGGCAGCAGCGGCGGCTATGGCGGATGCGTAGGTTTTGAAAGCCATTGAAGGAATGGAGAACAAAGAAGAAAGGAGAAACCCGCTGCGTAGGGTTTAAGGGTCCGCTTCGTAGGTTTAAGGAAACAACCAGACTCATCGTAGTAACAGATCTTTTAAAAAATATTAATATTTTAAAAAAATTATAATTTAAATATTATTCACCAAGAAAAGAATAGAGAGATTTAGAATTTCCCTTTTCAAATTATTTATTTTAATTAATAACCAATAATAAACACTATAAGAATATAATTTGATTTATCGGAAGTTTAAAAGAATTGTAGAAATTTTAAATTGAATAATAATTACATAAACAAAAAATCACCTTAATTTTACTAAAAAGTAAATAATTTTCAATTATAAAAAGTATAATTAAACGATAATGTACTTCACAATTCCTTTATTTTCCTTTATAATAACCATGAACAATAGATTTTAAACATAATTCTATTTGATCAACTTATATTAGTGTGTTTACTTTTTTTTTATGATAATATAAAATAAATATAAATATAATTACAGTTATAGTAAATTTTTGTAATAATAATAATAATCAAATTAAATATAAATAATTTTTTTAATTTATTATAAGTATTTTTTGTTTATTTAATAGGTAACTTTTTATTAAAAAACTAGTTAAGTTTTAAAAAGTGTCAAATTAAAAAAAAGTATATTAAAATTTAAAGAAACAGTCGCTAAAAAAAATTGATAAAACAATTATTTTAATTTAAAAAATTGATAAGATTGGAAAACAAGTGTGAACTTAAAAAAGAAGAATCCAGATATAAAGGTATAGATGAAAGAAAGAAAATAGTTAATAAGACAGTAAAATAATTAAAGAACGAGAATTGGGATAGATACTCAATAGAATATTTGGATCAAAACATATGATGTAAAATATGATATAAGCACCAACGGATTATATAAGGGGCAAGGGGTTGTGTGACCCAATTATTTTGAAAATTTTTAAATTAAGTCTAATATATATTAGGAATATTAAAAATTAATGAAAATTAAATTAGATATTTTTTATTTTTTATAAAATATTTACTGTTAATAAATAATTAAATATAATAAACAATAAAAAACTATCAAGATATTTTTTTATATTTTTATATATTTTATTCATTTTTTACTTTCACATGTTTTTAAACGTTAGACACAATTTATTTTTTATTTTTCATTCTTGAAAAAAAAAAATTTGTCTCGCTTGATAATAAAATATTAATTTAACAGTTAGCATTATTTTTATCTCATGAATATTTTGTATATTAGTTTTTATAAATATAGAAGAAAACATAATGTTTTTTCATGAACAGTTTTAGTTTTTAACTGTGACTTAATTATCATATATTTTTCTTTTAATAATTATTTCTCTCAAATTTTTATTAGATTATGATAAATTATTTTTTATTTTTAAACCTTTTAAAAAAATAAGTATATTGTGAAAAATAAAATAATAAATTCATCTTTTAGAGGTGATAAAAAGGAAGCAACCCGTGAAGATGAGAACACAAACAAATTTAACAATTTCTTCATCTATTATGAAACATGATACTAATGATTCAATTAGATGAGTCATTTCTTAAGATTCAAAATTATTTTTCTATTGTTTCTATGGCTACAACGAAAATATCATTTTCTTCCATGAAGATTATCAAAACAAGATTGCAATTTAAAATGGAAGATGAATTTCTTAGTGGAAATATAATTATTTACAATGAAAGAAAAATAGCAAACGATTTTAATTTTAATTAAATTATTGATGAACTTAAGAATATAAAAGAACAAAGGAGATTTAGATACTTGCAATTTCTTTTATAATTACTATTATAGTAAATTATGTATTCATTTTTATTGAATTAGTGATAGTAATTTGCTCCTCTACACCGGTCAAAATCTGCCCCTAAATATAAGAATACTTATGCTATAAAGAGTTTAATAAGAAAACTCTTGTGTTCTAATAAAAGATGTAATCATCTTAATAACTAATATAAGAACAAAGCTAAGAAGAGAAAAATATTCAGAAAGAGGATTATCACTCCCATAACATATTCATGTCATCTAACTCTCTAATAAGACATTAATTCTCCTTCTTCTTTTTTCATACTCTTTAAATAACTTTCTCACCTTATGTAGATGACTATTTAGATGTAACTATACACTAGCATCAAATCGGTCAATGCAAATTGTATCTTTTGAGACAAAGGGTTGGAAATATTTTAATATAATTTTAAAAATAAATAATTAAAATATTATCCTACAGTTACTAATATTTTATGGACTCTTAACTTTATGGGTTAATGTTATTTACGATTAACGACTATATTTTTTATTATAATTCAGTTTTGTGTCTCCCTTCTCTACTTATAAATACCAGTTAGGTGCATGGGGAAAGACACAACAAACACTAGAGTTCTCTCAAAAGTGTTATTCCTTTCTTCTCTACATTATCTTCAAGACATTGGTGTTCATAAGGTTCGGAGATCTTTCGTTGCACTCGATCAATTTCACTACTTGATCAATCTGACGAGTTGTTGTATCTTGGAAGAGAAACGCATATGATTTTGTTTTGCCCTGTGCAGCAGGGACATTTTCTCTTTAAGGATAGCATTATTCGTGCCTCAACGCTGGCTATTTTTACTCCTTACCTCCTTTATATTTTTTATCTATTATTTATTATTGTTATAAGAATTATTAGGTCTTTGATTCATATTCTTTGATTCATATACATATCATTATTATTATTGCTCCTAATAATAATTTTATTATTAACAGTATTATTTGTTTAATAATTTTCTAACATTCTTAGAGAGAAGAACAATTATTTTTATTTTTTTATTACTCATTTGTATTCATTTCTAAAATTAAAGACAATATAGAATAGTAGATTGAATGCATCTTTTTATGAACTGATGTGTTTGTTATAGTTATAATTAAATCAGTCTCAATTAAGCCTAAAAATTTATGTGTATAATTTTTTTCTCTATTGGTAACAATATTGTGAAATTATGGATAAATAAAATTCTGACTCATTGAATAATTTTTTGTGATGTATAAAACTAATGTTTTTTCTATTATCTTAATTTATGATTTAATATCTTCTACTCTTACAATTGACAAAGATTTTCTATATCATGAATGTATGAAGAGTTTTCTATGAAAACAATTATAAAATAATTTGTCATACTAAAACTACTATTGAGTTATGAAACTATACATTTTCAAGGAAAAATAGTTTATCTTGATATTTATATGAAAAAAAATACCAATAATAAATATTTTTTTATCTGATTTATGAACTTAAGAATATTGCTTATAATATAAATTAAAATGACTTATTTGATATCATGCTTATGATCATCTGTGTGTTGATAAAAAAAAATCTTCATATCAAAAATTGATGGTTGTCAACTAAAATTAAATTTATCTTTCAGAAATTATTATTTTTTAAATAAAAAGTTTTTCATGTTTCTGAATTTAGAAACTTCCTTGCTGCTCAACAAGATTATGAAGTGGTTTATGATGACAACAAATTATTATTTCTAGACATGTGTTTGGTTGGTAAATGCTTTGTTTGAGTTAAGTACCTTTATTAATAAAATATTTAGTAGTTCTTAGTTGATTATTATAGATGTTGAAAGTTGTAATATATGACATGGTATTGAGAAGTTGGTTAGAGACCATTTAAATTATAAAATTTTGAGGTACAAAATTAATTAATAGAGAAGTGGTGATACGTCTTTATAAATGAGTGTTTTTGTGTGAAATTCATGATATTATTCCTTAAGTAACATCTTCATATAATGGTATCATATAATGGTAATCTAATGGTAGAGGGAAAAAAATGCTTTTGTTTGATAGTAAATGTTATGCTTAAAGTTCTAGCTTGCCTAACATTATATTAGTGAAACTTTATATTTTGCTTGCCATATTTTGAACATAAAAGGTTGTGATAAAACTTATTGAGTTATGAAACAAAAGAGAATCACGTTTAAAATATTTCAAAGTGTGGAGTTATTTTGCAATGGTTAACATATCTCTTAATAAAAAAAAATATTGGTTATATATTCTAAAGTGAGTGAAAATATAATATTTTGCCATCTAGTGTAATATTATTTGTGTTTCTTCCAATTATGGCAATATGTCCAATTTTTTTGAATGATCGAAGGATATTTTAATGTAAATTGGATATTGATTTTGGTGACACAAACCAACTACTGGTTATGGTTATGTTTTAACCTTGGATAGAGGTTCATCATCATGGAAATATGTTCAAAAAAATCGTTTTGTTATGATCTACTATGAAAGCATAAATTATTACTATTTTGACTATTTTGAATGCATTGTGACAATCAAATTGTTATATTTAAAGTTTCAAGTGAAAATGTTAATGAAAAATTGACACATGAGAATGAGAGAAAAATTTATTAGAAACTTAATTACTCGTGGTATCATCTCTCTTGACTTTGTGAGATCAGGAAAAAAATTGCGGATTCGCTCACCAAAGGATGCATCAACAAGTATTTGAGTCGTTGAGGGGAATGTGATTATGGCCCACACATTAGTTGCAACAATGGACACCTATCTCCACATGAATGGCGATCCCATGGAATGAAGTTCAATGGGTAACAACAAAGTTATTGTTTGACTAAAGTACACCAACTAATTTGATTAAATTTTATGTCTCATTCTTATGGCGAGGTGTACTATAAATTGTGGCAATAATTTGGTTGAGGTATATGCATTATTATGCTTATTTTATAAAATACCTCTTAATAATCCAATGACAATTATTGTAGGGGTGTGAGTCATAAACCACCATTTGAGAGTTTACCTAGTGAGTGTGATGGTGGGGTGGGATTGCCATTGTGAGACATGAGCAAGTCTCTAAGTGACACCCATGAAATAAGATACATGCACAAGGTCGTAACGTGCACCCTGATTAGAACCTAAAACGAACACCGATATTGTATGTGTTATTTACTAAAACCCGGTAATAAGGGATGTAACTCAAGACAATTAAGTCTCTGCATTTTCTCTGGTGGAAGTTTATAAGCACTAGGTGTAAGGCTCAAACCTGAAAGGTTCTTTACGCTGAACTACAATATCTTGTTTTAAAAGATAATATATTTTGTTTTATTTTATTTTTAAATTATGCAGGGATTGTTAGAAATATTTTAATATAATTTAAAAAATAAATAATTAAAATATTATCTTACAATTACTAATATTTTTTGGACTCTTAATTTTATGGGTTAATGACTATATTTTTTTATTACAATTCACTCTTGTGTCTCCCTTTTCTATCTATAAATACTACCTAGGTGAACGGGAAAAAGCACAATAAACACTAGAGTTCTTTCAAAAGTGTTATTTTTTTCTTCTCTATATTATCTTTAAGACATTGATGCTCATAAGGTTCGGATATCCTTCGCTGCACTCAATCGATCTGACATGTTGTATATTGGGAGAGAAGCGCATATGATTTTGTTTTGCCCTGTGCAGTAAGGGCGTTTTCTTTATAAGTATAATGCTATGTGTGCCTCAACCCAAATTATTACTACTATTTACCTCCTTTATTCTTTTTATCTATTATTTGTTATTGTTATAAGAATTATTGGTCTCTGATCAATATTCTTTTATTCATATACATATCAGTATTATTATTGCTCAAATAATTATTATTATAATAATTTTATTATTAATAGTATTATTTGTTTAATTATTTGTTAATAAAAGGAAGCATGGTGACTTAGTTCTTTGGATTATCAAACAACAACAACAAATGTACATTTCTGAGGTTTTGTTCAAGACCTTTGTTTGTCCATCCATTTGATGATAATAATAGGAACTCATTTCTAAAATATTGTCTAAATAAATTTTACCAAAAAAAAAACTACTCAAAACTCTATGAGATCATGGATTCTGAAAAATTGTACAATTTGACCATAAAATTAGAAAAGGCTTTTTAAATAATTTACTTTTAAAAGCAACTTGTAAAGAAATGAAGCAACCAAATTTAGAAAATTTGCACTACCACCATAATTGTAGATAAATCATGAAATGAAGGCTAATGAGTGACGAAGTCATTAAAACATTATGCCATACATGGTGAAAAAAACAATGGTTATAAGAATCTTACTTATAGAGCTTACTTAGACATGAAAACATACAATTGATTTTGTTGTAGGATTTGTAAGACAATTTTCAAATGCAACAAGTGATATTTCCAATTCCTATTATAAATGAATGTTTCATAAAAGACAAAAAAAAAATACTAAAATAAATTATTCAAAAATTCCTTAAATATATCATTCATAAGGCTTTGAAAGATTGTAATGCAAGCACAAATAACATCACAGGCAACTTAAAGTGCTCATGTTACGTACAAAAAGCAGTCTTAAAACTATAAATTAGGATTCAACAATATTTGATGGTACTTAAATCTAAAATCAATATTAAAAAAGAATTGAGTCCCAACACTACTAAAGTTTTTTATATTACATGAGAATTTTCTTGTAAATTTGATAAAATTATTTAGGTTAAATCATTCTAGAGGTCCTCATATTTGTAGCAAATTCTCAAGTAGGTCCCCCAATTTTAATTTGACTCAATTTGGTCCCTAATTTTGTAAAACATCAACAATTCAGCCATAACCGTTAACGACCGTCAATGACTATTAAGTGAATAATGACTGGGCATGCTGAGGTGTTGTGTTTTACTGACGTGGCTTGATCATAATTAATTAATAATTAAGTCTTAAAAATTAAATTTGAAAAATGCATAATAGGAGAGGACGAGATAGTTTTCAAATTGATTTGGGGGAAACTAGTGAGCTAGGGTTTTTGTCGAAGAGATGCGAAGCGAAGCAAAGCAAAGAGAGTAGAAGGGGGAGAAGCTGCTGGAATCGAATTGCATTCGAGGTTTTCGATCATCTGAATTGCGATTTGCTTTAAATAGAAGGGTAGAAGGTGAGTTTCTCTCTATAGCATTTGGGAATTTGGGAATAAATTTTTGGGTGCATGTTCTAGTGTTTGTTGTTTGGGGAACCAGAATATTGGTTATGTGTGTTGTGTGTTTTGGGGGAAGCAAAGTATTGATTATGATTTGTCGGTGTTTAAATATGTTTTTTTGGCCCACAATGTGTAAATGCTTTTGCATTGTGGTCCCCCATGTTTAAAGTGTTGTTGTAGTGTCTTTTTCTGTGTGTTTTGTATTTAATATGTTTCATATTTTTTTGTCGATATTTGATTAATATATAGGTTTATGTATCTATCTGTATACGTGTTTGCGTGATGGACGAGGAATTTGAGGTGGTTTTTCACCATGGAGGTAAATTCATAAGTGATGGGAAGTTGCGGTACAAATATGGGGAAAGTACTATGTTATCGTTCGACCTAGACATGTGGAGCTACTTTGTTGTTTTAAGCGTGATAAAAGGGCTCAGGTATGTTGGAGAGAATAAATTATGGTTCTTAGTTGGAGGTTCTTCAATATTAGATGATAGATTGCAGCTTCTGTGTGATGACAATGGTGCGTTGCATATGGCTAATATCGCAAGACTGAATGGTAAAGTTCATTTATTTGTGGAACACTGATTGTCTGAACCCCAAGTCATTGAAATGTTGGAGTATTATCCGGATGAACCTGACACACAGGAGGAGGGTGGATCACGTGTTTTAGGTGATTGTGTTGAGGGTGAACCTCAAGCTCTAAATCAAAGTGTTCCTGTTATAGTAGATGGTATTGAATGTGAAGGTGGAGTTGGTATTTTGGGAGATGTTATTGAACGTGAAGGTGAATGTTGTAACATCTTGGTCGGATAGTACTAATTTAAGTAATATAAATTAAGAAATATGATGAAAACCTCATTTATTATACTTTGCTTCCCAAAAACACGGGAAATTTTAAAACATTTATTAATCGGAAGTTATCCAAAAAATCCATAATTTATGAAACTCCAATACAGTATCCAAATTCACAAATCCATAAAACATTGTTTACAAAGTTCATAAAAAACAATAATGATAAAACTCCAGTAAAAGCTTTTCCCAGCTAACCCTCTCTCCGATGCTATGCCTCATTAGCACCACCTGCAACATCATTTGCTCCCGTGTAACGCATTACACGATCATCGCCAAACACAAGTAGATAGGGTGAGCTCATAAACAGTTAACATATAAGTTAATAAAAAAAAAATCAAGATACACCCATCTATTTTATTCTAGTTAATTATTGGCCAAGACTTTAATCCCCAAGGCTTTTCAACCTTTACCACACACAAATAGTTAGCCTCGGATTCAGAGTTTATGATGCTCGTACGAACTTGCCTGCTCGTGGTCCTGCCTTTATGAACCTTCCCGCTCATAGTCTTGCTCTACGAACCTCCTTGCTCGTAGTCCTACTCTACGGACCTACCCGCCCATAGTCCAACACACGTGATCCACCAGCTACGTACCTCCTCGCACGCAGCATCTCTCAAGTGTGAGCACGGAACATACGAACCTACCTCACTCATATCCCCAAACGAGAGTAACATGATATGAACCTCATCGCTCATATCATCACGTGTTCATCACCATCCATGAACCTATCCGCTCATGGCACAACATCCCCTGATCCAAATCTCACATCACAACATGATAAAAAAACAAGAAAAGCATACTACGCTATACAAGGTACATACTCAAGCTGTTCTTAAAGATTCCAATGCTTCCACGAACCTGCCTATTCGTGGTCAAACTATACAAACCTCCCTGCTCGTAGTCCAACTCTACAGACCTTTCTGCCTATAGTTTAACACATGTGATCCACCAGCTACGAACCTCCCCGCTCACAGCATCTCTCAAGTGTGAGCACGAAACATACAAACCTACCTCACTCGTATCCCCACATGAGAGTAACATGATATGAACCTCCCCGCTCATATCATCACGTGTTCATCACCAATCATGAACCTACCCGTTCATGACAACATCAAGAATATCCCAGACCAGGACCAACACAACAAGCCATGCAAAACATATCACAACGCACCCTGCCACTACACCATGATCTAGCGCAGCCTAAGCACCGTTAGGCAAAATGGCAGTGCAGACTGCCTGGCGGTTCCACATCACCGCAGGGCACCATAACTCAGAAGACATCCATGTTTCCTACTATTGTCTAGCGGTCCACTCTACACCACCAGGCACCACACCAGTAATTTGATACTACTGGTTTTAGGTACTGTAATTCATTTTCTAGCATTCACTCATTCAATTCTCAAACATCCAGAAATCAACATACACATTCATATATTCCAAATTACAACATCACAACACATATGCATCTTTCAAGTATAAGCACACATTCCTCTCTCTTGTAATTCATATATACTTACCTCTTAAATCAATTCCAACACACACTTTATTTTCCCCTTCTCATTTTCTCAACCCTTTGCATGCTTACAATTCACATACCTCACATAAGACACAATCAAAGCTAAATACTTATTCTGCATGCCCTCACAATTTCCATTACTTTTAAGGTATGATTATCATGTTCCTATACTTCCCCAAAACCCGTCATGATCATGCAACACTCGGTCATAGTGATATCATCAATAGTAGCCTTTTTCACACACTTATAACATCATACATTCGAGGTAATATATAAGTTCATATATTAACCATGTCTTAGCAAGCACTACCAAAAATATACTCATCAATCACACATCTATATATTTATATATATATATATATATATATATATATATATATATATACATTCACCAATCAAGGCCATACCATCACTTGAACACTTAATCATCCATTAGTAATCATACTATTAGGGAATTCAAACAACCAATCATGCGTGACATATATCTCTACCTACTATCCTCCACATCAAATCTCCACCATTCACAGTGAAGAACTACATGTTATGGACCACTTGTCAAAATTTCACCTAAATTGGACGGTTAACGAACTGGGAAATGCAGTTTTACGAAAACTGCGCAAACTAGAAAAACAAAGTTAGCGCCTATCGCCCAAAAGTGAGGAAGGTGGCGCCTGGCGGGACTATATTACCGTTGGGCAGTTCTTGTTCCGCGAAAAATACAAAAAAATAGCGTTTTTTGTGAATCAAAGCGCCACGCATCACTGGTATGGCGCCTGGCGGCCAATTGGGTGTCGCTAGGCGGTTCTTGTTGCTCCAGGAACCCCAACATTCTTATTTGCACATGCGAGCCTCAGCCCATTCACAACAACTCTGAGTTCAACCAATTTATGACTCTATAAGATACGATTCCATCTTTTAGGATTACAATTCATTCTCTAACATTTCAAATACCCGAATTCATTCACATTTTCCATTTAGATTAGTGTCATTTTCAAAATCCCCAAATCATCAATCCTAAGACAACCTTCATGCAATTTTCTTGTCAATTAAACCTCAATTCCACGAATTTCCAATGAAATATGATATTTAATCATCCATAAAGATTAGAACGCGATTTCTCCCCGATTAGAAACCTCCTAGAACCTGAGAAACATCAAAATCGAGCCAAAAATGGCTCGCGTCGCCTGACGGGTATTCATCACTGCCAAGCCCTTCATAAAACCCAGAAAACTGGGTACACCAACATGCGTCACCTGGTGGTTAAGCCCGTGTCGCCAAGCGATTCTGTCTCTAGAACTCCCAATTACCTAGAAACAAGATGAGTCACTTGGCGGTGATTCATCACCTGCCATGCGATTTATGGAAAATTACAAAAAATACGAAAATACATAAAATAGCAGAGTACATGCACTCAAATTCTCATACATTTTGTAACATCCCTAGGGAATATTACTTAAAATAAATAAATAAAAATAATTATAATAATAGTTATCTCGATAAAAATCCCAATGCGGGAAAATTTAAATTCATTAAACTAGCGCGCCAAAATTCATAACTAAATCCATATAATGTTATAAGTTCCCAAGTCTTGTATTTAAAACATAAAATACA
>Ga0209389_1000710_pt1 | contig 20788 bp, 14 predicted proteins | sample CowpearedBW_FD_187526 | JGI IMG/M metagenome (GOLD analysis project Ga0209389, IMG submission 187526) | Root nodule microbial communities of legume samples collected from California, USA - Cow pea red BW (SPAdes) (version 2) | ecosystem: Host-associated > Plants > Roots > Nodule | place: USA...
TATATGTATTATTTTACTGTTCTTTGTTATAAAATTGTTCAGTTAAATCATTAATCTTCAAGCTAATTGTTTCATAACAAATCCAATTTTAAAAATAATTTTTTAATAAATAGACACCATATTAGTTATAACTCAACAAGAGGCCTCCACATTGATTTGGAATATACAATGTACTTCTTATAAGATTTGGTCAATATTTTGAGGTTGAGTTTGACCTCATTTGATTCTAATACTTACGTGCATCATATGATCAATTTATTGGTAGGTTGTGTGACAATGATGCCTCTTTACATTCACCAACTTTTCATGGCATATCAACAAGGCATTTGTAGATAATTCTCGTCTTCTAAGGCATTTTCATTTTTCAAAATTATACATTTTGGTTGTGGCTATTTGGTGATGTTTATAGTAGTTTTTGGAGTGTGTGAGCCAATTTAGTGTAGAATTCTGGGCCCTATTAAGATAATAACAGTAGTTTTCTTTATATTTTTATTTAATGTAATAAAAAAGAAAAGTTGTTCAAAGGTTTTTCAAATGATTATAACATCAACTGTTTAACTATGTTTTTACATTAGGTCAACTTCAATCTGTCAAAGGTGAATGTGAGTTTTACGCATCGTGAACGTAATCTTTTTGTTGAAAATAGCATCGTGGGCCTCCAATTCAAAAGCATCAAATCACGACCGTCAAAGGATGGTGGGGAGAGTAGACGTCTTCATTTTCAACTCGAATTTGGTGAAATTAATGTATGGAGTTTGTTTGTTTATTTCATGAAACTTGTGTTACGATTTTCCTTTTCTTATTTTTGTTTTCCTTCTTACTAACAACTTTTCTTGTTGTTCTATTGACATTACAGCTTTTTAAAGAAGTTGGTTCTTCCATCTTAGAGATATCGAGTGTGAAGTTGGCTTCTTTTGTGTATGTCCCTGTAGTACAGGTAACTTATTTTGTTTTCCATATAGGAAACACTTTTGTGTTTTTGTATTTGGTAAGTTTTCCTAATATTAGGAGAGAAATAAAGGGGTAAAATGTAGTTTATGTGTGGAAATTTTAGTAGAAACAATCTTATTGTTAAAATCACATATATATATTTTAGTCTATGAACCACATATACGTGCACTTGCTTCATATATTCTTGCATTCTCTTTTCCTTAATGTACATAATTATTCTTATTTTTTGTTATAGTATTTGTTTAAAATTATTAATTACCAATCCTTTAAGGAAGAAATTATAATTAGTTGCTATTCATAATTATTGATTCCTCACCAATTATATGAGAAAAATCGAACTTTAAGTATAAGAATAAAGATAATAATGAATCAAAATCTATTTCTAGCAATTTGATTCATAATTCAGTGTGATCAAAGTTTTTTTTTTTTTTTTCAATCAACCTTTGAAATCTAAAAACAAATTATGATTTTCCTAACATAATAATAAGTACAAGGAACATGCATGAATCACTATAACACAAATGAATGGAAAATAGTTCCATTAGCAGCCCGACAAAACCGGCTTGTAAGGTGAGGTTTGCACCTCACTTATATACTATGAAATTGCCTTATCTTTAGTCGATGTGGGACTTCCAACTATTCTAATTGATATTAATCGAAATAATTTGGTCAATATTAATTGTACCTTTGACCAATATCAATTCAAAAAAATTCAAGTCAATAAAAGTTCAAAAATTCTTCACAAACTTAAATTCACAAATAACCTAACATGAATTGACATTTACTTATAAACATACCTACTAATACTTTTTAGTTAATAAATATAATTACTATTAAAATTAAAATCTACATTTGATGGTAATTGGAATATTCTATCTAAGCACAAAAAAATCAATAAATTTGAAGTACTTTGTCCAAATAAAACATTTAAAAATTAAAACAATTTAAATTCAAAGAAATTTAAATTTAATATATTTTACTTTTACAAAATTATAAATTCTCCATCCAATCAAATAATTTTTTATTTGGAGATATAGAACAAATTTAGCATTCCCCTAACAACTTAAACTTTTAGGACAATTGTTCATTATACTGTATAATAGAATTTCTTGAGAAGTTTATATATAAAAAACATTAACCTCGTAGATCAAGAAGGCTTGATATGGACTATTACACTGAGTTATAACTATTTTTCTTGTATTTTATGCCCAAACTAACTTCATCTTTTGGTCGCTTCCTCTAGTCAGTTATGCTTATTAGAGCTGAAACAGAAGTTAAGATTGGACGTTCACAATGCAACATCGTAATGAGCAGAATAAAGCCTTGGTTGCTCCTAAAGCCACCTAGTAAGCAGAAAAAACTGGTCATCCGAGAAGAACCTGCTGTTGTAAAGCCAAAATCTAAAGATGAAAGTTTGACCATCGTATGGACATGTAATTTGTCAACTTCGGAGTTTATAATAATGCTTTTCAATATGGCTGGTTCTCCACTATATAATGTAAGTATTGTCAAATACACACACACACATATAACTCTTGTTATATGTGATGTTGTGCATGTGGTGATTCATGATTAAAAACTTTTCTAGTTGCATGTTTCACATTTGAGTCCTCGAGAAATCAGAAAATAGGTATGATATTTCCAAAATAACATGCATGAAAAATAAAATCTTCTAATATCAAAGAAACTAATACCAAAAGTTTATAATTTTATAGATATATAGATATTTCTATTTAGCCTGAGCAAGCCATATTGTTCTAATGATTGTTTGGTAACTGATTGAAGCTAATGGTAAAATATTACTACAAACTTACTGAAATATCTGAGGTTGAAACTATATTTTTTCTATGTAAGCAGATATATTTATGAAGCAGGAGAAAGTGTTACACTAGGATCAAGAGAGGATAAGCTCAAAGATAAAATCATATCAGTTTTCTTATGTTATGAATTTGAGATCACAGAAAAAATAGTTCAGAAGTTACTTATGTTAAACTGATATCAAAACATCCTCAAAATAAAAAACTAGGTCCAAATATGGAGATCATTTGATCTGCAAGCTTGTGAGTCTAATATTGCAAAGATCATAATTCTGTCTTTTGTCTTCTCTAAAAGGGTGCATTTAGTTTGTTTTAGCTTTATATTTCTTTTAGAATATACTTTTATAAACAACTACAAAAATGTCGCCTTATTTTCACTTCTTTTCTCCTTTGCAGATTCTTGAAAACAGGAAATGAAGTGAAAACAAGGTGACTTTTTTTAAACTATTAATGAAAACATGTCAATGAAAACAACAACCTAATGACCATTCAAATTAAAAAGGATAAAAATATATCTCCATCTTTTAAAATGTTTCAAAATATTGGTTTCAATTCCTACCATGTTTAATACGTTTTCAATCTCTACAGTTATCTATCTATGTGATAAACGTAGGAGCTAAAGAGTATTAATTTTTATAAAAACAAAAATTAACAATGGACTAAAATCATATTGATTAGAATACACTACTAAGAGAGACACATTTGAAACCCCTACTTGGATGTTAGATTTGAGGTTCAAAGGATCATTGTTGGATATTGGTTGAGTGTTTTGTTGGAGGCTCACCAAATGGATGGATTGTGTCGTTTCTTTGACTCTTCAAATTTCTTTTGTCCAAGTCATTGCATCTACCTGTTTGATCTTTTTTAGTTATATTGGAGGAAATTATCTTACATGTTAATTCAAATGTTTTTGAGTATAGACATTTACCACCAAGCATTCATCTATTGCTTCCAAATCCAGGTTTGCTTAAAATCAGCACATGTATCGGCAAACAACACTTCGAAGATGGGAATTGCAGTACATTCTGAACTTGGTGAATTAAGCCTCAAAATGGCTAATGAAAATCAAGAATGCTTGGAAGAAAGCATTTTTGGTGCTGAATCAAACTCTGCCTCCATTTTGCACATTGCAAAGATTTGTGTGGATTGGGGCAAAAAGGACATGAAATCCTCTGAAAAAGATGCTCCAAAGTGTGTGCTATGTTTATCAGTTGTTGTGACTAGCTTGGGAATTTATCTAAGTTTTGAGCGTATAGAATCATTCATATCTACTGCAATATCCTTTCAAGTTCTATTTAAAAGCCTTGCTGGTCCAAAGAAAAAATCCACAAATACCCGGTCACATTCATCAAAAAATTCAGGGAAAGGAACTCAAATGATTAAATTCAATCTCGAACAGTGTTCAGTGTATATATTGGGGGAAACTGGAATAGAAAACGCAGTTGTTCCAGATCCCAAGAGAGTTAATTATGGTTCACAGGGTGGTAGAGTTATAATAAGTGTGTCCGCAGATGGTACCCCTCGTACTGCAAATGTAATATCCACTGTTTCCGATGAGTACCAGAAGCTAAAGTACTGTATTTGTCTTCAAATCATAGATTTGAAGTTGAGTGTGAACAAGGAGAAAAGATCCAAACAGGTAGAACTTAAGAAGGCCAGATGCCTCTATCAGGAGTATTACAATGAAACTAGGCCAGTATCAAAGGTGCCATTGTTTGAGATACGATATATTAAATTTGTACAGCGATTAGGTGGCATTAAAGAGAATGCTGCATGCTCTCTGTTCAGTGCCACTGAGATTAGTTTGAAGTGGGAGCCTGATCTACATCTATCACTGATTGAACTGGTTTTGCAGCTAAAATTAGCATTACACAATTCCAAGCTTCGGGAGCGGAGTAATGAAAAAGTTGAAGATGTAGTTTCTGATGTAAAAGATTCTAATGTGAAAAATGAAACTCCTCCTCTTCCATCAGGGCATGCTGAAAAGAAGAAAGATTCTGTTTTTGCTGTTGATGTAGAAATGTTGAAGATATCTGCTGTGCTAGGAGATGGAGTTGATGCTATGGTTCAGGTGCGGTCAATTTTCTCTGAGAATGCTCGTATAGGAGTGCTCCTTGAAGGACTCTTGTTTTATTTTAATGGGGCCAGACTCGTCAAGAGTAGCAGGATGCAGCTTTCACGAATTCCTAGTAAATCTGCTGCTGCTATATCTGATGCAAAGGGAGTTACAGTATGGGATTGGGTGATTCAAGGTCTTGATGTTCACATTTGTCTTCCATTCAGATTAGAATTGCGTGCTATTGATGATGCTCTGGAGGACATGTTGCGTGCATTGAAACTTATTGTTGCTGCAAAGACCAACATGATTTTTCCGGTGAAGAAAGACAGTTCTAAAGCTAAAAAGCCTAGTTCAGTGAAATTTGGATGTCTGAAGTTTTTCCTTCGCAAGTTAACTTTTGATATTGAAGAGGAACCGCTTCAGGGATGGCTTGATGAACACTACCCACTGTTGAAGAAGGAGGTTGGCGATTTAGCTGTCAGATTAAACTTCTTAGATGATTTTATATCCAAGGCTAAGAAAGATCCAAACTCTACTGATGATACCTGTCTTGAAGAAAAAAAAATTTATATCAATGATATTGAAGTTGATCTAAACGATCCTTCAGTTGTTGAATCGATGCGAGAAGACATTTATAGACGAACATTCCAATCATATTACGAGTCATGCCAAAACAAAAAGTTCTATGACGGATCAGGTGCTTATAAAAATGATGAACTTCAATCGGGTTTCAAGCTTAGTACTGCAAGATCTTTTGTTCTTTCAGTATTTGCAACAGAGTTAGAGGTAACCTTAACAAAAATCGATGGTGGAGAAGATGGGATGATTGAAATTCTGAGGACGCTTGATCCTGTTTGTCGTGAATTAGAGATACCATTTTCCAGATTGTATGGAGCAAACATTGTCTTGAATACTGGTTCTCTTGTGGCTCAAATTCGAGATTACACTTATCCTCTCTTTGGTGGAACTTCTGGCAAATGTGAAGGTCGTGTTGTCATGGCTCAGCAGGTAACATGACGCAATATAATCTTTTTTCAACATTCTAGTTTCTTATGCTTACTTTATTGCGATCCAGTGTCATCCTTAAGCACCTGTCAAACTATAACCCACATGAGTTTATACACTTCCAAGAAAAAAGCTACATGTTACTTGAACTGAACTTCGTATTTGTTTCTTTTGTGGTATTTGGTGGATTAGCTAGATTATGATTAAGCTGATAACATTTCTTGACCATTTTTCTTTCATTTATTTCAAGTAGGCAACTAGCTTTCAACCTCAAATGGTTCAAGATGTCTATGTTGGAGAATGGAGAAAGGTGAGCATGCTTCGATCAGCCACTGGTACTACTCCGCCTATGAAGACATACACAGACTTGACGTTACGTTTCCAGAAAGGTGAAGTGTCATATGGGGTGGGATATGAACCAGTTTTTGCTGATATTAGTTATGCTTTCACTGTGGTGCTACGGAGGGCTAATCTGAGTCTTAAGACTCCTGGGCCACTTATTGTGCCACCCAAAAAGGAGAAGAGTTTGCCATGGTGGGATGATATGAGAAACTACATTCATGGAAACATTACCTTAATATTTTCTGAAACATACTGGAATCTTTTGGGAACTTCAGATCCTTATGAAAAATACGATAAACTTGTACTTTTGACCGGTTATATGGAAATTCAACAGTCAGATGGTCGCATTTTTCTTTCTTCGGAAGATTTCAACATTCACTTGACCAGTTTGGAGAGTTTGGCAACCAAACATGGTGCCAAAATTCCACCAGGTGTTTCTGGTGCATTCTTTGAAGTCCCAGTTTTTATACTTGAAGTTTTAATGGATTGGGGTTGTGACTCTGAAAGGCCATTGAATCATTATTTGTTTTCACTTCCAATTGAAGGGAAGCCTCGTGAGTTCGTATTTGACCCCTTCAGATCCACTGCTCTTTCGATTAAATTTAGCGTATCATTTAGATCCCTTCCTCCTCCATCAGAGAAACAAAGTTCATCATCATCTGTTGCAAAAGATAGTACAGAAGGAGATGCTAATGTTCATCAACCTCCTCGCACTTCTCAGAATACTTCACCAACAATAAACCTCGGTTCTCATGATCTATCATGGCTGACAAAATTTGGCACCTTGATGGCTCTTCCCCCACATAAACTGCGTCTTTTCTCGCGTTTCCCTCGTTACGGTTGTGCAAGAATTATCAGATCAGGCAACCTTCCACTTGATAGAGTTATAACTGAGTTTATGATGCGCATAGATGGCACCCCAATTCGTATAAAGAACGTGCATCTGCATGATGATGATCCAGCCAAAGGACTAACATTCTCTATGACAAAGCTCAAGGTTGAAGTATGTTTTGGGAGGGGCAAGCAAAAGTTTACTTTCGAATGTTTCCGTCCCGGTCTTGATGTTGTTTACCTAGGTGTTGATCTTCACATGCCCAAAGTTTTCCTTAGCAAAGAAGACTGCAGCAGTATTTCTAAATTGATTAGCATTACACCAAAAGGCCCACAAACTCCATCCAAGGATAAAACTCCCTCTAAAAAAGGTTGCATGACACAGAAAAATCCTGATGATGGATTCTTTTTATCCGGTGATTACTTCACGATAAGAAAGCAGTCCCCAAAGGCTGATCCTGATTCTTTGATAGCCTGGCATGAAGCAGGAAAAATACCTTCTGACAATACCTATGTACGACCACAGCGTGGAAATCGAAAGGAAACCGACGACCAAGCGCAATCGGATGCAAGTGATGACGAAGGATACAATGTGGTAATAGCAGACAGTTGTCAGCGTGTGTTTGTCTACGGTCTCAAGCTTCTGTGGAATATTGAAAACAGAAATGCTATTTGTTTCTGGGTTGCTAGTCTTTCCAAAGCTGCCGCACCTACCAAGCCTTCTCCTTCTCGGCAGTATGTGCAGAGAAAGTTACGTGAGGAGAAGAAAAAACAAGAAGTTGCTGAAACTAATCAAGATGGTGCAGGTGAAACTGCTCAAGATGATGGAGCTGAAGTCCATCCAGATGATGGAGCTGAAGCTCGTCAAGATGATGGAACTGAAGTTCATCAAGATAATGGTGGCGAAATCAGTAAAGTTGATGAAGCTGAATCCAATCAAGAGAACGTGGCTGAAACCAAACAAGATGAAGGAACTGGAACCAATCAAGACGAAGATTCTGTGCCCCTTAACACCAATAACATCTCGGATTCTCCCTCTGCTCAGACTGCCAAAAATCCTGAATTACCTTCATCCCCACCGAAAGTGGATAATGTGGACAACGTGCCATCTAGTAGTATGTGTCATATGCTTCAGAAAATTTGTATGCAAGTAGTTAAATATTACACAAGAAAAGCAAATACATTACTAAATACGCCTTGTGTCACAGCAGTACTTTCAGTGCTTGCCAGAGATCCTTGATGAATTTTTTGTTAAGCCTCATTTGTTCCTGTGTATTGTTGATAACAACTTTGTTTACCCTCTTTCATTTCCCTTTTTTGTCTGTTTCCCAGCTAAAAAAGAGAATGGTGATGAACCAGAGGAGGGGACTCGTCACTTCATGGTTAATATTGTTGAACCACAGTTTAATCTTCACTCAGAGGATGCAAATGTAAGTTATAAAATACCTTTTCATTTTAAATAGAACGTATGGGAAGAGACAGTAAGCATTTTGATAATTGTGCATACCTTTCAGATGGTAACTTGTACCTAGATTGAAACAATTTCCTTTTATTCAAATATCTCAACAGATCTTATTTTGAGAAACAGCTGACAGCTTTGGTTTTCTGTTTCCTGTAAGTTTGTTTGGGATAGTTAGTTGTTTATCTATGAAAGAGCAATACTCATATATTCCATTGACAATTGTAAGCTAGAATAATAAATCTAGTTGTAGATAGTTGTAAGAGATCTCTCATTGAAAATTGTTCAAAAATGTCTTCATTGCAGTCACCCTAATCCATCTTATCTTTCTTCGTTCTCTGCTCTGAATCAATAGGGGAGTTATGCTGTGATTTCCTTATAGTATGGATAAGAAGAGTCTCTTAATCTAGATCGCGTCCAATTGCTATATTATGTCTTTTATTTTTCATGTGTTAGTTCTCCTTAGTTTACAAATTTTAAAAACAGTGTGCCAAGGTTTTTTGTGTGTACTCATGCTTTCACAGGGAAGATTTTTGCTTGCTGCTGCAAGTGGCCGAATTTTAGCCCAGTCATATCATTCAGTTCTTCAAGTTGGTTTAGAGATGATTGAACAAGAAGCTAATAAAACTGAGGCACAAAGTAGTGAGTACCAGCCTGAAATTGCATGGAAAAGATGGGAGTTATCTGTCATGTTGGAGCATGTGCAGGCCCATGTTGCACCAACAGATGTTGATCTAGGGGCTGGAGTGCAGTGGCTGCCAAAAATTCAAAGAGGATCGCCAAAAGTAATGCGTACAGGTGCTCTTCTTGAGAGAGTTTTTATGCCTTGTGATATGTATTTTCAGTTCACAAGGCACAAAGGAGGCACTCCAGAACTGAAGGTAATTTTTTGTATCATTGTAAAATTCAAAGATCCTTGTCAGATGATGTCTGTTATATGAACTGTTGTGCTGAATGATTTGCAGCAGGTTTGGATAATAGAAACAGCCATCTTCATAATGTTTATGTATGTTCGTGGAGAACTTCGCATGAATTATATATTTGTTTTCTCATTGTTTATACTGCTAATTTCTTGGTTACTCTTTTGGGAATATTGGTTTGGTGCTAAATCCTTTTATATATTTTTGACAATAAGGTTTCAAGGGTTTGTTAAAATAAATGAGGTCATGAACTGTGTTGTTTTGTCCATTATGTGCTACATCTGATTGGAAAGGAATGCTAGGATTGTTTTTCTTAGGTTGTTCTATTTATTTATAAATTTTATGGAGAAAAAAATGTTAGAATTTTAGAATATTTCTTTATTCTGACAAGGTTTCCGTCTGTCAAGTCTTCTGTCTCATGTTTTTTGTCATCATTCAATGCTTATGTTTCTTCATAATCCATTGTTCATTTAATGAAAGGAGAGCACTTTTACCCAATGAAGAGTGTGAGCACTTATGTAAGCAACTTTTGGGATTCATTTTTCTGTTAAGAGTTCTTTTGTGACTGAAGTATTCTCTCATGATAATGTATGAAAATTTTCTTCTTCATTATTACCTTATATCTGTTTCCTTACAATTTATTCGGCATTTACTCTAATTTAATCTCCTCAATAGCTAACATTTTAACATGGTATACGAGTTTAAATATTCTTTGAGGGACTGTGAAAGAAAAAACTAAGAGAGAAGAGAAGCAGACAAGTTGGTGAGAAAAACCACACACAGAAAATCTCTAAACAAAAAGGACCTCCGGTGGTTTGTTACCTTTACCTCCCATTTTTTATAATGAGAAATTTCATACGTAAGTTGCAAAAATAAGTACTTGAGAGCTCAAAATTTGTGGGATATAAAGGAAAATGATAGTATTCAAACTTCATCAACCAAAAACCCTATAGTGGCACAACTCAAAAGTCACAAGGAACAAATGAAAAAAGAAGAAAAAACACTTTTCATCATACAAACAACTTTACATGATATTTTCATGAAGGTTGTTACTATGGAAACTACCAATTCTTGGAGTTTCAAGGAAGTTATATTACGACAAGGATGCAAACTCTAAATTTGAGAAGAAAGTTTGAAGGTATCTGAATGAAGGATAGTGACTCCATCAAAGAGTTCCCTAACAGTCTTTTAAAGGTGGTTAGATGTATAAGGTTGATTGGTAAAGAACAAGGTGATCAACATGTGGTGGAAAAATCCTAGTATGCCTTCCTTAAGGGTTTGAATAAAAAACCACCCCTATATAAGAAAACAAGGATTTCTCAAAGATAATTGTTACATAAACTAGGGAATGTTCCAGATGCCACTAAGGATCGACAATCTCTGAAGATAGAAGAAAGTATGGAACGTGCACAACGGTAAAATGTTGGGATAAGTTTCCACAAGTCAGAAATTTGCATTATTTTTGGGTACGGTAGAGACTCCAAAGGATACCATTTATATAAATTCCGTACACACAAGATCCTCATTGGTAGAGATGTGAAGTTTCATGAGCTATGCAAGTGGAATTGGATTAGGCGCAAGCAGAGGGACCAAACCAAAGTCTATCAGATAATCTGACTAATACATCAAATGCTAAAGGTCCGAATGAAGATGTATAAGATGACAATTCTTGAGTAGCTGTTATGGGCTTCATGTTATTCAAAGATGTACCTATTAGATGCAACAAAACTTTGTTAGAGCTTGTTGACTATGTTGAGGTTGTTGAAAGTGAAGCATGAAAGATTTCCATGCAAGAGAGATACAGGAGATTGAGAATAATACATGGCAACAAATGAATAGACCTAAACACAAAATGGTGATGGTTGTTGTTAAGAAAAAGATTTTAAGTCTAATTCAACCCTACAAAATCGGCTTGTAAGGTGAGGTTTGCACTACTTACATATTGTGAATTGACCTTATTTATAGTTGATGTAGGACTTTCAACACACAACCCTCACGTTAAGGTATTTACATCTCGTGTGTGAGACTAAACATTAATGGGTGGGTGGGACTAAACATTAATGGGTAGTCCAATAGCGGGTGGATCAATAGACCCAATAAATAACCAATTTCGCTAGGATAAGTTGTAACTCATGGCTCTGATACCATGTTAAGAAATGGAGTTTAAGCCTAACTCAACCCTATAAAATCAGCTTGTATGGTGAAATTTGCACCCTCTTATATATTATGAATTGACCTTATCTCTAGTCGATGTGGGACTTCCAACGGTTGTAAAATGGGTTTGCAAAACCAAATTAAACTCTAGTAGATCTTTAAATAAACTGAGTTAGATAGGTGATTAAAAGGGTATTTCAACAACATGGAGTAGATTATTCTAATATTTTTTCTCCAGTGGATGAACGTGAAATAAGGTTGTTGATAGCCTTAACTGCAAGGCTAGATTGGAAAAATTTTCCATGTTGATGTCAAGTCAGCCTTTTTACATGGGCCACTTAAGTAAGAAAACTTTGTTGAAAAGTTAGACGAATTTCAAATCAATGATGAAAAGTTGTACAAGTTTTATAAAGTTTTGTAGAGTCTGAAATAGGCTCCAAGAGCATGGTTGTACAACACAATATATGACCATCTTGAGGAGCAAGGCAAGGAGTAAAACTAAAGCCACTTTGTATGAGAAATGGGAAAATCACAAGGTAAACTTATGATCTCCCTTGATGTTGATGATCTTTTGGTTTTTAGGAGTGAGTCCAATACTCTAAACCAATTTAAAATGAACATGGAGCAAGAATTTGAAATAAAAGACCTTGGTCTGATGAACTATATTCTTAAGATGGAGATACCCCAGTCATTTTGATGGAATCTTCATCTCCCAAAACATGTATGCCAAGATTTTGAAGAAGAAATCATATCAAGATTAAATATCGTGCAAGCAGGGTAGAATACAAATCAGAAGAAATCAGATTGGAGTATTGCAATTCTGAAGATCAATTAGCATATATTATGATGAAGGCACTCCCAGAAGAGAAGTATGAATTCTTAAGATCAAGATTTGAGTATTGAAGAAGCATCTCAAGGAGGAGTCTTAAAATTTGAGAATATTTCTTCTGTTTGATGAAGCTTCCGTGTATGGATTTTTCTTCATCAAATGATGTTTTTACTCTTCATCATTTATTGCCCATTTAATGAAAATGGGTAGTTTTTGACAACGTCTAAGAAGACATATACTCTTTTTATGTTGTTTTTTTTTTTACCGAGACATTATCTGTTTAGTACAGGAGAACTTCCGTAATGATTTCTTTCCACACAAAGAGTAATGTGACCTTAGGTGACTATGTAAGCAAATCTTGGGTTCATTTTTCTGGCGACTTCATTTTATTAACGTGACACATTTTCTTCTGATAATAATATACAAAATTTTTCTTCTTCGTTTTTATCTCATCTCTATTCCCTAACAATTTATTCTGTATTTACTATTATTTAATCTCCTTTATAGCTAACACTTTAACAAAGAATATTTTTGGATTCTCTTTGGTGCTAGGCTCGTGGTTTTTTCACTTCATATTTATGTAGAGTTTGGTTTACCATGTGCACGTTATACTTAATTACTGTTTTTCTGCTTCTATTTATTTTTGTTGACATTTTATTCTCCAATCTATAGATATCTCCTTTCTTAATGAAATCACCTTTTATAAACATTATCCTAACTAGTGATCATCTCTGTATCTGAATTTTCCTTTTCTTAGTAAACGCTTGTATGAATGGAGTGTTTTTCACCAGTTTGTATTCTTTTGTCATGTCTATGGTGATCAGTAATCTTAGTCAAATTCATACTTTAATACTGCAGGTGAAACCCTTGAAGGAGCTCACCTTCAATTCTCATAATATAACAGCAAAAATGACTTCTCGCCAGTTTCAGGTCATGCTAGATGTGCTGTGCAATCTTCTCCTTGCACGGGTTCCCAAGTATGGATAGCCATTCTTGCTTTATACTCCTTACAAATATACTTTTTTCTGTTTTTACCTGCGTCAGATGTTTTTGTATGTTTACACCTTATAGTACCCTATAAGTGTAACAGTGTCTAGTAAATTTGGTCATTCCGTATATAATGATTACACTGGTAGGATCACTGTAATTTCCATTTGGGGGTTCAGATGTCAGATTCATTAGCTGTTATGAAATGGATCAAGCTGGGTTTTTTGTTGGTTTTGCTATCTGGCATGCTCAAATCACATACTTAGCATTACCTTTATATTTTCAACTTCTGAGTTACTTGTTTTCTGTGGATAATGACCTAAAACGGTGTTTGTTTTGGAAAGTTTCACATCCCTTGATGCCAATTGGTTTTAAGTTCAAATCTGAAATGGTACCAGAGCTTATAAGAATCATATATGTTCTGATAAAGTCTATTCTGGCAGGCATGTGGGGCAACTTCAGTTACTAGTTTTAAGATAAAACATGACTGCTTATGTTCATCGATGTTGCAGTAGTTTTCTAATGAAAATTAGTTAACTCTTAAATTATTTTTCTGGAAGATATGTTTCTCATTCATGAATTTGGTTTTAATTTATATAATTACATGATTCGTACAGTGATGCAGTCTATTTATTCCCTTAAAGAAATTTAAATCCAAGTTGTTCTGCTCTATATTAAGAATCCTTTAAATTAACAAAGTATATCATGTACAACTTAGGCCTCGAAAAAGTAGCATGACTCTTTTTGCTGACGATGATGAAGATAAAGAAGAAGAAGCAGATGAGATAGTACCAGATGGTGTTGAAGAGGTGGAACTTGAAAAGATCAACCTTGAAAGGAAAGAGAGGGATCAAAATTTGATTCGTGATGATATAAGAAAATTGTGTCTTTGGCATGACGTTTCAAGAAATTCACACCCAGAAGAGGAAGCAAGCTTGTGGATGATAGACGGTGGAATAGGCAAGCTGGTAAGAAATGAATCTCTGAGATGTGTAGTGTGTATAACACTTTTGAAGTTATATGCTGACTTTAGGACATGACAAATTTGCATGTGTAATCAACGTTGTCCAACACTGGCAGGTCCAAGAACTGGAGAAAGAACTTGTAAATGCGAAAAAATTTAGGAAGGAAGCATATGCATCATTAAGAGTGGCTATGCATAAAGCTGCACAACAGAGATTAATGGAGAAGGAGAAGAACAAAAGTCCTTCATATGCTATGCGTATATCTATGCAAATTAACAAAGTTGTTTGGAGCATGATCCTTGATGGTAAACCCTTTGCTGAAGTCGAGATTAATGACATGGTAAGAATTTTTTTTGCTCTCTGGGTTTATCCTTCCAAGGCTCATTGAGTCCCCTGAAAATTTGTTTCTCACAAAGTATGAACTTTGCCATCTCAGCGTGTAATAATCTCAGCACTGAGTTTGACATCAAATATATTAGATAGATTCTATAAATTTTATACTTTAAGGCTCAAATTTGCTCCATTGACTTTGTGGAAAATGCATTGATACATGTATTATAGTGCTCTTTGTAGAGAATGCATCGACACATCACAATATTGAATCTGCAAATTTATTCTCCCTGCATATTATGGAAAAAACTGCAATGATCTTTTCTAATTCAGTTGTTCTTTTATGTCCTTGTTCCTATGAACCTGAGAATATCATGATTCACTTCTAGTCCCTTAGTTTTCTAGCTTGCTCAGATTTTTTTTTTCTTTCAATTTGCAATAATATACTAATTCAGTTTCATTCCTCTAATCTCTTAGATCTACGACTTCGACCGGGATTATAGGGATATCGGCATTTCTCTGTTTACCACAAAATTTGTTGTTTTCAGAAACTGCCTGTCTAATGCCAAATCTGATACAATTCTTTCAGCATGGAATCCCCCTCCTGATTGGGGAAAGTACGTTGTTTTTTCAGGCCTTTTTCTTCACTTACTGGTGCTTTCAAGTACATTTTCTGATATTTTTTGCTTTGCTGTTCCAGGAAATGTCTTATTTCTAGTTAAAATATGATTAGTTTTAAGTTCAAGTTCAACTGCATCATTTCAGCCCTATGGTTTTCATGCTAGTCTAGTCCCTCTCTTTAAGTAAAAAGGCATACAGAAAGTAAAATTAAAATATTTGCTTGTATTGCTGAAATTAATTATGTAGATGGAATGGGAAGAAAAAAAAGGAGCCTCTTAATAACTCATTTTATTATAAGACTGGTGTTACCTTTTCTATTGCAATAAAGATTAGTGTGCTTTTGTTTTTCTATATCTTCTGGGTACGTTGATATTGCATATTTGCTTCTTTTTTCCAGAAAAGTGATGGTTAAACTTGATGCGAGACAGGGAGCTCCAAAGGATGGAAATTCTCCGTTTGAACTTTTCTATGTAAGTGGTTCCTTGTGCTTATTTTTCTCCAAGCAACAAAGTCCAGTAAAAAAATGTAGATAAACCATTGTGTAGGAAGAACTGGGGATCTGTTTGAGTAGAAAATGTGTGCAGTAATACTTGTGTGTTTTGTTTCCTAACATGAGCACATTTTACTCTATAGGTAGAGATTTATCCTCTTAAGATCCATTTGACAGAAGCAATGTACAGAATGATGTGGGTCTATTTCTTCCCAGAAGAAAAGAAGGATTCACAACGCCGACAGGTTTATTTTATTAATTATTTCAATTGGATTGTTTCCACAACAATGAAAACACATTCATAGATATTTTGTGTTCTAAGTCAAAGTCATGATTGCCTATGTAGGAGGTTTGGAAGGTTTCAACCACAGCTGGTGCAAGGCGTATGAGAAAAGGTTCAGCTGATGGTTCGTCTGCAGGCACTGATGCCCCACCAGCAAGAACTGGCTTCTCTGCAATGCTATTTCCCACAGTCAATCCACTTGCTTCCCAAGCTGATTCAGCCCAAGTGAGTTTATTTTCTAGTATGATTCTCCATATTAAGATAAATGCTAGCAACACAATAATCAAAAACACTATCTTCTTCTGAAACCATGTTATATGGAGGAGCCAGCATAGGATTTCACTCAATAGTGGAGAAAGAAATGGAAAGAGAGTATCAAGAACTGTTTTGTTAATAGCTCAAAATAATCTAATAATAAAAGAATCTGGGATGGCTAATGCCATGCTCACCATCCTAGTATATAATGTTTTAAGAAGTGAGATGGATATGCAGCAATGAGCTTGCTAACATGCTTGCAGGCATCCAAAGCACAAAATGCCAAAGCTAATCCTGCTGCTGGTCAAAGCCCCGAGTTGAAAAGGACATCTTCTGATAAAACAAAGGAAGATGCTGTAGCAGAATCTGCAGCTGATGGAGGAAAGGAGATAGCTGGGGCACCAGAAGAGAAGAAAGCTAGACCACAAAAGATAATGGAATTTCACAACATCAAAATTAGCCAGGTTGGTAGTAGTTTTGGACCATTGTTGAAATAGTTCCAATTTCTTATAAATGCATGTGATCTTTCTTTCAGGTGGAACTGTGTGTTACATATGAAGGGTCAAGATTTGTTGTGAGTGATATGAAATTATTGATGGATCAATTTCATCGAGTTGAGTTTACCGGGACTTGGAAAAGACTCATCTCACGAGTTAAGAAGCATATCATATGGGGAGTTCTTAAGTCTGTGACTGGAATGCAGGTGATGAACAACTTACAGTTTCCTTTTCTCCTTTCACTTTAGTGTTAACAAGAATGAATGTATACACACTATGTTTATCTTTGTTGACAACTATTCATACCTACCCACCACTTCAAATTTATGATGACATTCTAAAATAAACTTGGGTGAAATTGTTGTTTTTGTAATTCATTCACTTTGAAAGTAATACACTTAGTGTCCAAGAAACGAAAGGCTCCTACTTGGAGTATTCCCTTCCTTCAATACAAGTTACAAATAACTTCAAACTGCCTAATTAAACAACCCACAATTAGATATATTCTCCTAATAATTAACTACCAGTAGTTATTTTCATCACATAACCGTCATCCTACAGATTCTAATATATAACGGTCATACTGAAGTTTTTAATACTGAACATATTTCTAAAGTAGATATTTTTTACGTGTTGGAAGTCTCACGTCGACTAGAGATAAGAAGATAAGGAGATAAGGCCAATTCATAATATATATAAGTGGGTGCAATCCTCACCTTACAAGCCGGTTTTGTGGGGTTGAGTTAGGCTTAAAGCCTACTTCTAATATGGTATCAGAGCCAAGTTAGAACCTATCCTAGCGAACTTTCTTGGACATTTTGTTTCATCCGATATTGGGATGTGTTGAAAATCCCACATTAACTAGAGATAAGACCAATTCACAATATATAAGTGGGTACAATCCTTACCTTACAAGCTGGTTATAACTATATCCAATACTCCCTGTCTACATGAAGCATGTAAATCATATGCACAAAGGACACCAGAAAGACTTGTTGAAGATATCTGTAACTAATCATGGAAAATGAGAAAATCTGTGATATCACCAAATAAAATCTTCTCTTTGATAAAGTGGCAATCTTCCTAAATATGCTTAGTAAGACCTTCTTCAGAGTGCTTTTGTTGCTGAAGCTGAACCCTCTAAATCAGAAGCTCCTACCATGTCAGAAATAAAGAATCATGGAAATTTTCCTAACGGGCATGAATGAGTATACCACTTGGCAAGTTTTTAATTTATAGGCATATGAAGAACAAACAATTTCTTTGGACAAATAGAACTATTAGTTCTGTTTGATATTAAATCGGATTCAATTATCATTACCAAACTTCAATTTCCCAACAATTTCAACAGTCGGGTCAGTTACCTTAGATATATTCAGTTTATAGCCTATAATATATTGCAATGCCGTGTCCAATTTCAGTATCCAAAAGCAATATGTGGTTTTTTCCATACCCTTTACACTGAAAAGTTGGTGACAATCTTGAACTGATTCTGCTTAATTCATTTAAATGTGTTGTTATGGATGATGCAGATTAAGAAATTTAAAGACAAAGGTCAGATTCAGCTCCCTAGTTCCAGTGGTCCAGAACTGGACAGTCCTTCTGTTGACAGTGAAGGAAAATCTGATAAGCTTCCACCATCTTTTCCTAAGCGTCCAACTGATGGAGCTGGTGATGGATTTGTAACATCCATTAAAGGAATATTTAGCCATCAACGTCGCAAGGCAAAGGCATTTGTGCAAAAGACAACGAAAAATGAAGGACAGAATGAAGTTCAAGGGGAACTGAATGAAAATGATCCAGAAACCTCTCCTTTTGCTAGGCAACTCACTATCACACAAGCCAAAAAGCTTATTAGGAAGCACACCAAGAAGTTGGCGGCTAAAGGACAAAAGGGTTTGTTCATCACTCACTTCATGTCATTGTTTTTTTGCTACTTTATTCATTATGATATTAAAGGACAAATCTTTATCTTGCTTAGTTTATACATTGCAATTGATCAATTCTTTTCTTCTTTACTTGGTAGTTCAAGGTCTGAAACTCACTCTTTTACAGGTACTCCCTTACAACAAATAGTAGAAGAAGCACTACCAATATCTCCAAAAGAAGATGCCATTGCATTTGACAGTGATTCTTCGAGTGACTCTTCATCCGATGACAGTTTACCAGATCAGATTATGTAAAGCAATAATTCTTAGTTTTTATGTTCATCATCAACTACGTTTTGTCTTATTCTTAAATAACTAAATCAGTAGATAAACATCTATTCAGTGTATTATTCCCTGGCAATCTCAGCCATTGTTATTGAAGAGTTTCTTCTCTTCTTTGTCAACTTAGTTCTGGTAAATTTGCAATGTTCAGCTCTTAATATTTCAGAAAATAAAAGCTTAAAGGTGGCGTGATTCCACGTAGATATTTTATTATTGTTTGGATCCCAAGTTTGTGAACAATCATCGCATTTGAGCATTTAAGATATTATTTATTTTGGCAGAAATTTCGATCACAATTTTATTTTTAAAAGATACATAATAAAACTGAAAAGATAAATTGAGAAAAAAAAAATATTTAATCTATCATTTGCCTTAACTTCTAAATTATGTATAATTATTAATATACCTTAACATAGTTCAAAATTGTAATAAATGTACTTTTCTTTCTCAGATTTTGCTATACAAATTAGTGCTTCAACATTTAATCTGGACAAGGAAACAAAAATGGTAGAATAGATGTGAAGGCTATAATTATGTCATTAAAAAACAACTCAGTAGAAACTCTGATGGATAAGAATTTAATTTTAAAAGTGTTTATTTACGTCCACAATTTTGCTAAAATATGTTTAGTTTCTAAGAAGTATTATCTCATTCTAAAAAATATGCCGAGTGGAGTGTGATCGTTGTCTTTTATAAAAGGAAATCTCCACTTGATTATTATAGAAATAAAATCACGTGACATATTTTCACAACTAAGGAACTAAAGAAAAATATTTTTCAAGAGATTAAAAACAAACATTATTTGATTTGCAATGATTAAACTATATATAATAAATATGTGAGGTATTAACTTCAAGAATATCTATATAAGAGAGTTTTATTTATCTTAATCTTATTTTTAATTTAGTAGTTATAAAAAGTAATTTGCCATTGCATTAAAAAAATAGGTTTAGTTTTAATTTAGCTTTTATATTTAAAAAAAAATCATAATTTGGTTCACAGTAATTTAGTCCCTTAATTTTTAATTATAAGTAAATTTATTTATTCGTTTTATTTAGAAAACAGTTAGCTTTCATTAATTAAATCAGTTTGGTTTAATAACTTGGAAATTAAAATTATAAGAAAAATGTAAGACAAATACTTATTTTTTGTGGTGAGAATAATTTTCCTAAATTATCAAATTCTAGCATATTTTCTCTCAATCATTTAGATGAAAAGTGATCAAGAGATTGAAGAAAACATAGAACCTTCCAAACAGGTGTGCAAGTTGTCTCATTATCAAATTTAGGCAGTTTCATTCTACATCTCTATATATTTCTTCTTACACTTTCACATAAAAAAATATTGTTTTTTTTTATTATATAATTTATAGTAAATATATATTAATGACTTCCATATTTCTAAGTAAATGTCTAATTCTATATTAAATTAAAAGAATGGGTTTTTTTATAATTTAAAAGTCAAACATAAATTTTAGATGGTGTAATCTGAAAATCAAAAATGATTTTTCAAATATACAAAAAAGTCATTTTTTATTTTTAAATTATGAAATTCAGAAGTTATTTCATTTGGGATTGCAAAATGTTAAAATGTATAAAATTTTATATGAAAGTGCATGAAGAATCTGCCTCAAATTTAATATAAAATTACTCAAACTAATTAAATTTCATTACATTGGATTGGGCAGGATTTATTATTTTTTCAGCTTTTGCTTCTTTTTTTTTCCAGATTTTCACCGTGTGCACCACCTCCAAAACGTTTAAAATACCAACTTTACCCTTTG
>Ga0209389_1000713_pt1 | contig 20754 bp, 27 predicted proteins | sample CowpearedBW_FD_187526 | JGI IMG/M metagenome (GOLD analysis project Ga0209389, IMG submission 187526) | Root nodule microbial communities of legume samples collected from California, USA - Cow pea red BW (SPAdes) (version 2) | ecosystem: Host-associated > Plants > Roots > Nodule | place: USA...
ATCACTCGCACATGGGCGCAGGCGCGGATATGACGCGGGTAACTCTCGGGAAGAGCCGGGTGCGGGAAAGCCGCCCGCCCGGATCTGTGAGGGTAAAGCCAAATGGCCGAGCTACTCGACCACGACCCGAACTCCTCTTCCCACCCGTCCGACTCGGAGGCAGCTTAAATCAGCTGCGCTCACGGTGCCTTCCCTTCCCGACTCCCGCAACTCGGAATGGCTCATCGAGGCAGGGAAGGCGTTGCAGTTTTCTGAAATCGGGCGATGGTGCGTGGCAGGGAACCTCGAAACCCTGACTCCCAGAGTACTACCACGCTTAGTAGGTTTGTTGTTGCCGGTTCTCAGGTAAGTGAGTGGGGCCGCTTCGGGAGACAGACACCGTGAACAAGCGGTATCAATCATCTCTCTTTCTGATTTCGAAAGGTGAGGCGACCGTGCTTGGAATGCTTTGCTAAAGCTCCTCAGAACTCGCCATCTAAGGATGGGTGTCGCCTGTAGGAAGCACACTCGTCGAGATCTCAGGTGGCTGCGAACAGTCGAGCGTTGAGACTCGCTGTTTCTGTAGCCTATCAGCTGAACGCAGTCACGCCGATAGTGCAATTGAACGGAGATACGCCATGAGACGAAATTATGAAATGAAGCTCGGACTGTATCTCGCTCCGTTGGGTTATCATAGAGGTGCATGGCGCGATCCGGGCGTGCCAGCAAATGGCGGAGTTGATATCCACCAATATGCTCATCTGGCAGAACTTGCCGAAAGTGCGGCGTTTCACTTCGTATTTCTCGCCGATCACCAGGGTGTAATAACTGATCACGCTGCCATAGCTCGTGTAGGTGGCAATGATGGGTTCGAGCCAATTTCGCTGTTGTCGGCGCTTTCATCGAGAACACAGAACATCGGGCTTGTTGCGACAGCGACGACGACATACTACCAACCTTATCATGTTGCGCGCATGTTCGCGTCACTTGACCACTTATCGGGGGGGCGCGCGGCCTGGAACATTGTGACTTCGGCAAGTAATTTTGAAGCCCAAAATTTTGGTGAAAAGGAACTTCCAGATCATGCCACGCGCTACGCGCGAGCCAGGGAATTCGTAGAAGTTGTCAAAGGTCTTTGGGACACGTGGCAAGACGACGCTTTCATTCGCGACAAGCAAACTGGTGTTTACGCCGACATCGCCAAGCTGCATTTGCTTAACCACCGAGGGAAGCACTTTTCGGTCAGAGGCCCACTGAACATCGCGAGGCCACCGCAAGGCTATCCGGTGTTGGTTCAGGCCGGCGCATCCGATGCCGGAATTGCGTTCGCTGCAGAGGTGGGCGAGGTCGTGTTCACAGCCGAACCATCTTTAGAGAACGGTAAACGATACTACGCAAATCTCAAAGAGAAAGCGCGTGCACTTGGACGCGAAGATGATCAGGTGCTGGTCATGCCGGGCATTGTCCCGATCGTTGGGAGGACCAATCAAGAAGCGTCTGATAAACTTCAGAGACTACAATCGTATACGCATATCGACGTTCAAATTGCGACGGCCGATCTTTGGCTAGGGTCTGTCACCGACCTGCGTTCAATGAATCTTGACGCATTGGTCCCAGAGGCTTTACCGCAGACGAACTTCATTCAGAGCCGTCAGAAACTGCTACTCGACTTGGCCGTGCGGCATAAATTCACCTGGAGACAGCTAATCCGTTTGATATCGGACAGTCGCGGCCATCTGATGGTTGTTGGAACACCGGACGAAATTGCCAACGCTATGGTCGATGCATTTGATCAACGTGCGGCGGACGGATTCAATATATTGCCGGCGACTGTTCCTGGCGAATTGAAGGAGTTTGTTGAACTCGTTATTCCAGAATTGCGTCGGCGAGGAAAATTCAGATCGCGATACCTAGGACAAACCCTAAGAGGAAACCTCGGTCTCAAACGGCCACTCAATCGGTTCACGCAGGCAGGTGTAAGCTGTCGTCCGTGAAAGTTGCCTTACCCGTTGAGTGGGTTTCAGCTGTGGGTTTTGACATTGTAAGCTTTCGAAGACATAAACGGTGACTTGCGGCCAAGGTCGGAGCGGCCGCGTCTGGATTGTGGTTCAAAGCCTCTACACAGTATGGATGGAGGTTTCGTACTCTGATAGAGCTTGGTGCCATTTGATGCGATCCTAATACTGAACGAGGCCCATGCCACGGGCGGTTACAGCGAGTAACGACGAGGGTTAAGTGCGTCCTACGAGGGCGCGAGAATGTCTTGGTCGTTCATACCGGCCACAAGGCGCTAGGGGCTCCGAGCGCGCTTGTGACTTCGTCCGCCGTGCTGCGCTGCCCTCACAAGTTGATGGCGATTACCGTGCGGGATGCATTCTTAATCCTGCAGGAGGAGCCTTGGGCGGCACCGGCGTCTTGCCTAGTCTCATGCACACGCACGGGGAGATCGAATTGCGCAGCCGCTTGAGTCCCGTCACACCGTCGGTAACAAATGGCATAGGCCGTGCGAATTCACAGGGCTGCATCTCGGTCAGAGGCTTTGGAGAGATCGCTCGAGATGCCTTCGTCGGGTGAGGATGGCAGCGCGGCATGAGTGCCATGGCGCTTGCCTGCCGCCGGGACTGTTGATTGCCAGCAAGCCGACGACCGCTCTTGACGTTAGTATCCAGGCTTAGATTTTGCGCCTGATCGTTGATCTAAAACAGCGCATGGGAACGGCAGTGATATTCATCACACAGATGGGGTGTTGTAGCCGAGGCGCGCCAATGCGTGATTGTCATGTATGCAGCCCGAATCGTAGAGCAAGCGAGCGTCACGGAGCTATTCGCCCGACCTGCATACTCCTAACCCGGGGTCTCATGCGGTCAGTGCCTGGTGGCGCCACGGTCGAATGCGCCGCCTTCCGGATTCCCGGCGTTGTGCCGAGCTTGCGCGTCGCCTGTGGGGCCCAGCTTCGCGCCTCGTTGCTCGCTCGCATAGGGATTTGCCACGAGAGAACCCCTACCCCTGCGTAATCTCGCTCCGGTGCGAAGAAGAGGTGGTGGGCGCATTAGCGGTCCTCTTCTGAAGGTCGAGAATCTGACCAAAGACGACGCGCTCGGTGGAGGTTTCCTGAAGACCACCGCTTTGGTGCGAGCGGTGGAGCATGTGTCATTCTCGATCGAGGCCACCGAGACGCCCTATATCGTCGGTGAGTCCGGCTGCGGCAAGTCAACGGCGGGGCGGCTCCTAATGCGACTCGTGGAGCCGACACGGCGGCGAGTGATGATCGACGGGACCGACATTGCGGATCTCAAGAAGCACGCGTTGCGTGCGTGGCGCCGGATGCAAATTGGTTTTTCAGGATCCGGATTCGTCGTTGAATCCCCTGTCTGACCGTAGGGCAGCTCGTCACGGAGGCCCGTCGAAAATGTTGGGGGCCTTGACCAAAGACCGCGTCATGCCATTGCGGCGGACCTTCCCCGAAACGTCGGAATGCCGCCAGAGATGATCCACACACCTCCCGCAGTAATGGCGGGCGGTCAACGAGAGCGCGGCATTGCGCGTGCGCTCGCACACCAGCGCTCACTCATTATCGCCGGTGAAGCTATCTCTGCCCTAATGTTTCGGTGCAATCGCAGATCCCGAATTGCTTATGGATCTGCAACAGAAGATGAGGATCGTCTTCATCTTCATCTCATACGGCTTTAGCGTCGTAGAACACATTGGGCATCATGTAGCAGTCATGCATCTAGGGCGGATCGTCGAACTCGCTCCATGCGAGCCACTCTTTGCCAAGCCAGTCCACCCCTACGCGGAGGTGCTTATTGCACCAGCTTCGGTTGCAGATCCCACGCGAGTTCGACTGGAGGTACCGCTTGAGGGCGAGGTGTACAGCCCCGTCAACCCGCCGAGGGGGGGCGCATTTCATCCGCGCTGCCCCCTCGCGGTCGAGCGCTGCCGCGTTTAATTGCCGCGGCTGCTACCGAAGACTCGTGGCCTGTCATGTCCGCGCTCCGGCCACAGGCCTCGGCGCACAGCCGGCTGCGTTGGCCAGCCCTTCGCTCGCGTGAAAATTTGACGGCAACTACGGCTTGAAGAAGAGAACAAGAGATAGGAGGGAAAGAAAACTAACGGGCAACGAATTACACAAGGACAATGACTATCCAGACCACGACCTGCGAGGATACGACGTGAATGTTGCGCACCGCTTCACGATTCTGGCAGTCGGCAACGAAAGGCAATGAGATTTGGAGCCGCGTCGACACAAAACCGCGCAGAGAATGAAGGGAGCCGCGTCGCTAGGAGTGGGACAGTTGGGGACGCAGAGGCTGCTGGATTTGCCGTCGCGAAAGAGATCCGGATTTGGCAGCTAAGCCAACAGTTGTTGCGGTCTCGGCGGATGTTTGTGAGTCGTATTGGCGCGGGGCGCTCGAACAGTCGCTTGAGTATCTGGCATGGCCGAGCGATAGGCGCGATGAGCGATTCGCGATCCGCCCGACGCTGACCGTCAAGCTTGGTAGTTGCCTTCCCATGACAAAAATCCTTGAATGAACGTAGATGATGAGCAAGGGATCGAAAACAATGACTATTAGCAAAGCGCCGCAGGCTTTTCCAAGGGCTGAATATATGCGCAGGCTCGCGGTGGTGAAATCGGCAATGGCGCGGCGCGATATTGACGCGCTGATCATAAATGACCCAGCGAATCTTACCTATCTTACTGGTCACACTGGCGGGCCGACTGTCATCCCGCAAGGACTCGTTGTCTCAGTTCACAAGGAGGAGCCGACATTCATCGTGCGCAAGATGGATCTTCCGGCGGCGCTGCATCAGACGTTTCTGCAGCACAGCAACGTCATTGCCTATCCGGAAAGCCTCATTGGCAACCCTGAGGCGGATGGCTACGACGTTGTAATCGATTTGCTGAATGAGCTCGGTCTTGCAAATCGAGGGTTGGGCCTAGAGCAAAGTACGTTACCCGCGCTGGCAGTTGAAAAGTTCAGGAGGCGGCTGCCGAAAGCGAGATTCGTGGACTGCACCAGTCTGGTGGCTTGGGTTCGCATTGTTAAGTCTGATCTCGAAATAGCCATCATGCGGGAAGCTGCCGCGATTACGGATGCGGCCGTCGCGCGAGCGGCTGAAGTCATTCGGGCTGGTGTCCGCGAGGCTGATGCGGCCGCCGAGCTCGTCGGAACGCTGATCCGCGGTGTGGACGGCAGGTCCGGGTCGGGTATTCAACACTTTTATTTGTGTGCTTCGCCGCGAGCGGGTACTCCCCATATTCTATGGACGGACGACGTCTTTCGCGATGGCTCGCAGATCAATCTCGAACTCGGTGGCAAGCGACATGGCTATTGTGTGGCGATGATGCGCACATTTTCGATCGGAAAGCCGTCGGACCGCTTGCGTCTTATCCATGAGGCAGAAGTGGCTGGAATGGAGGTAGCGCTCAGCCAAGTCCGGCCGGGATCAACCTGCAGCGACGTCGCCAACGCGTTTTATCGCACTCTTGAGAAGCAAGGCTTTAGGAAAGAGTCTCGCTGTGGCTACTCTATTGGCATCAATTGGCTTGAGGGAACCGCAAGTCTCAGGGATGGCGACATGACGGAGCTAAAGCCCAACATGACGTTCCATCTGATGTTGGGCAATTGGATCGACGAGGAGTTCGGCTATGTCATCGGTGAGACATTCCGTGTTACCGACTCCGGCGGTGAAGTGCTCACACGTACACCGCGGAAGCTTTTCGAAGTCTAACGGGAGCCTTTGAGAATTGTGATGACGATGCGGAAGGAGTTCGTTGACAGGGCGTTCGCGGCTGGTTGAAAAATGCTAATGGAATAGCTGGCAAGATTGGCGTTCTTTCCACGACGCCTTCGACATTCTCAAATAAGGCAGAGATGCCTCGGACGTGCAAAGCACCGAGATCTCGCCATCAGGCCCCAGGTCAGCAAGGGCCGTGCGAAAGCGGATGGCAAGTGTGCACCGCGTCGGCGCAAGGGCTTTGCGCCCCATCTGGAACGGATCGAAACTGTCATTGAGCCGGAAGAGCTGGCTGAGCATGTCGGCAAGCAGAAAGTGCTGATCGGCAAGGATGTGTCGGAGCGTCTGGATGTGGCGCCGGCGAAGTTCTGTGTGATCGTCACGCGCCTTCCCAGATGCCTTCAAGGACGCCGACGGCGTCATCGTCGGCGCCGGCCCCGGCCCATATCATCGAAGGAGGCATTCCGACGAAGCGCTTCTGGCCCAAATCGCCGTCGCCAAATATGCCGATGGCCTGCCGCTCTACCGGCAGGAGCTATCTACGCACGCGATCACGATGAACTCGACCGTCCGTTGATGGCGCAATGGATGGGCAAGCTCGGTTTCCAGCTCGAGATCATGGCCGACTGAATCTTCAGCGAGGTCGAGAAGGCCGAGCGGGTCTTTGCCGACGAAACCACCCTGCCGACCCTCGCTCCCGGCTCCGGATCGACGAAGACGGCCTATTTGTGGGCGCGATGCCAGGGATGACCGAACTTTTTGCCGCAGCGGACCACAGAAGGTGGGTTATCGCTGTCGAAGACAGCAGCTTTGGCGAATGTGCGGTCCGGCATCTCAGCGGCTCGCGGTATCCTGCAGGTGGATGGCTACGCCGCCTATAACAAGTTGGTGGAATCCGATCGCGGCAACGATGGCATCACATTGGCTGGCTGCTGGTCACACAGTAGTAAGCACTAAGCCGACACCCTGGCTTCGGGGTTAGATTAAATGTGCCGGAAAGCCTCCGGCTTGAACGGAGGTTTGGGATGGATTGGACGGCAAAAAGGACGTCCATTTGGACAACTCGTCAACTGGGGCAGTGAGCCGACTTGAAGTGCTTGAAGGACCATCCGGGCGTCGCGTGCGTTCGGAGGCGGAAAGGGCGCGGAATCGCCGCCGAGAGTCTGCTGCCTGGCGCTCGGGTGGCGGAGGTGGCGCGCAAGCATGGGGCGACGCGCTGGCAGGTTTGCGATTGGCGACGTCGTCGTGCGGACGGACGCGACGATAGATGGGGAGCAGCTGTCTCGGATGATCCGTGCGGTGCGAGCGTCACGATGATCGTACCCGGCGCCGAGCTAAAGATTTATATCGCGACGCGTTCTGTCGACTTCCGCTGTGGCCACGATGAGATTGCTGCAAAGGTGCAGGCGATGCTTGGTCTCGACCCGTTCAGCGGTGCAGCCTTCGTGTTCCGTTCGAAACGGGCGGACCGGATCAATATTCTGGTCTGGGATCGAACAGGCCTGGTGCTGGTGCACGAGCGCCTCGAGGGCTGCAAGTTCGTGGCCAAAGATTGCGGACGGCGTCATGCGGATATCGCCGGCGATGTTCGCGGCATTGTTCGAGGGCCTGGATTGGCGGTTGGTCCGCCCGGAAGAAGCGCGGCGTCCACAGATCGCTGGATAATTGCGGCAGAATGACTTTGAGCCGAGTTGCGCATAACGTCGGCGGTGGAGATGTGCTCGACAGGGCGCATGAGCACCGGGACGCTTCGCGACGAGAACGAAGACTTGAAGGCTGCGGTACGGCAGATCGCACAGCTTTACGCCATGAAAGCCACGTCCGCGGCCTATCGCAGGACGTTCAGTTGGCCGCGCGCAGGGAGCATTCGCTGTCGCTGGGTTGAAGCCATTGTTTAAGAAACAGCTGTCGATGATCTCGAGCGGCTCGACGCTCGCCGAAGACATCCGCTACGCACTCAATCATTGGCCGGGACTGACGCGCTTCCTCGATGACGGGCATTTCGAGCTCGACACCAATCCGGTTGAAAAGTAAGCGCTTAGCCACCACCCTATTGATGCTGGCTTGACGTTTTGCGGAATCGCGATGGCATTAAGTCGTCGATTTCGCTTTGGAGATGGCCGGCGATGATCGCCGTGAGCGTTTCGGCGATGTAGGCGACCGGGTTGACGTCGTTGAGCTTACAGGTCGCCACGATGGATGCGAGCAAGGCCCAGTTTTCGCCTCGGACCTCATGACCAGCGAAGAGTGCGTTTTTTCTGGTCAAGCAGATCGGCCGGATCGCGTTTTCAACCGGATTGGTGTCAGAGCCGCCCGTCATCGAGGAAGTGCGTCAGCCCCTGCCAATGATTGAGCGCTTAGCGGATGTCTTCGGCGAGCGTCGAGCCGCTGGAGATCATCGACAGCTGTTTCTCGAACCACGGCTTCAACGCCTCGAGGAGGGGCAGCGAGTGTTCCTTGCGCGAGGCCAGCCTGATGTCCGGCGATGAACTGCGTGCCATGGCTTCGATGGCGTAGAGCTGTGCGATCTGCCGGACGGCGGCCTCGGCGATCGGCGATTTACTGTTGCGGGCCAATTTGGCGAAGCGCCGGCGCAAATTGCTCCAGCAGTGTACGAGCGTCCAGGGTCCTTGCGGTCGAGCGACTTCGATCAGCCGATCATAGCCGTCATAGGCATCGCATTGCAGCAAGCGATCCGGTGAAGCCGTCCAGGAACTGCTCAGCGAAGGCGCCGCTGCGACCGGCTGCGACCGGGGGCATATCGGAACAGCACGATCGGCGGACTTGGGCCGCTATGGCCGCGGTCGTCGGAGACGATCGCCCAGAAGTAACCCTTCTTCGTTTGACCACGCCCGGGATCGAGCACCGGCGCCGTGGTTTCATTCATGAACAGGTGATCCGCCGCTGCCAGATGGCGGCGCATGCGGTCGGCAACGGGCTGCAGATGGAAGCAGGCGCGACCGGACCAGTTGCCCAGTGTCGCCCGATCAAGTCGAATCCCCTGGCGCGCATAGATCTCGGCCTGACGGTAAAACGGCGTATGGTCGCCAAACTTGGAGACCATCACCTGCGCAATCGCCGCTTCGGTCGGTAGTCCACCAGGCACGACATGCTCTGGTGCGTGCGCCTGCACGACCAGGGCCGGAGCAGCGGCGGCAGATGTATTTCGGGCGACGCGTGACCAGCACGCGCCATTGTGCCGGGATCACGCCAAGGCACTTGCTGACGTCCTCGCCGATCTTCGTCATCGCGCCGCAACCGCACGGACAGAACGTGCTCGCAGGCTCGAGGATCCGCTCACCTGCGACAAATGGGCGGGCAAGCAGCCCCGATTGCGATGACGGTCCTGATCCGATCCAGCACGCGATTGGCCCCTGATGACCGCCGCAGCCTTCTCTTGTGCCGCGTCCAGGACGCCTTGCGCGATCTCCACGTCTTCGAGCGGCAAATGATATTGATCTGGCCGCAGCTTCTCGGACTTCGCTCCGAACTTCTCTCGGGGTAGTTCCCCGAGAATGACGTCCAACCGGCGTCGCGCTTCTTCCGACGTTGCCAACGCCGCTTGATGTTCGCTCAATGCTGCCTGCGTTTGCGCTAAAAGCGCCTTCAGGCGTTCATTCTCGTCGCGAAGCGTCGCGGTGCTCATGCGCAATGTCGAGCACATCTGCGCCGACGGCGCCATGCCCAACTCGGCACAGAGTCATTCTGCCGCACTTATCCAGCGATCTGTGGACGTCGCGCTTCCTCCGGGCGGACCAACCGCCAATCCAGGCCCTCAAACAGCGCGGCGAACATCGCCGGCGATATCCGCATCACGCCGTCCGCAATCTTTGGCCACACGAACTTGCAACCCTCGAGGCGTTTATGCACCAGCACCAGGCCCGTTCGATCCCACAACAGTATCTTGATCCGGTCCGCCGTTTCGACCGGAACACGAATGCTGCACCGCTGAACGGATCGAGACCAAGCATCTCCTGCACCTTCGCAGCAAGCCCATCGTGCCCACAGCCGAAGTCGACGGGCCGCGTCGCGATGTAAATCTTCAGTTCGGAGCCGGGGACAATCATCGTGACACCCGCACCGCGCGGATCAATCGAGACAGCTGCTCCCCATCTATCGCCGCGTCCGTCCGCACGACGACGTCGCCAATCGCAATCTCGAGCTTGACTGCCGGAACGTGACGCTCCTCTAACGGCCCGTCCACGACCAGCGGCGCGAACGGCGGCTGCGGAGCCTCGCACGACGGTAATTCGCCGCGCTGTCGGAAGCGTCGTCGCCAATCGTAAATTTGCCAGCGCGTCGCTCCGTGCTTGCGCGCTACCTCCGCCACCTGAGCGCCGGGCAGCAGACTTTCGCCGACGATCCGAGCTCACTCGGCATCTGAACGCACACGACGCCCGGACGGTCCCTCAAGCACTTCAAGCCGGCTGAATGCTCCAGACCCAACGCAGCAGACTTGCAAGAGCGCTTGTGGAACACACGAGACTTCCGGTGGAGTCGGTTGGGTCTAAGGAGGAGACATCGATGACGTCTCGACGCGACTTCGTTAAAGTAGGTCTGGTCGCCGGTACCGCTTTGTCGATACCAGCGCTTGTGCGGGCCCAGTCAGTGCCGGCTGCCAGCCGGACGGTGCGGATGGTTTTGGCTTATCCGCTCGTTTCCTACGATCCGGTCTTCACGACTTCCAACAAGACGCAGGACCACGGCTTTGCCATCTACGACCACGCTCTTCTCGCGGGACGGCAAGGGAGTGCCACAGCCGCAGATGGTCGATATGATCTGCTTCTCCGGCACCATAGACCAGATGACCACTGTCCTCGATCTCCATTTCACTGGCCACTCTCGCTGCAGGTCTTCGCCTTCCCCGAGGTCCGCTGCGACACGGGCGCGTTCTGTACCTTTCAGCCGCCACCAAGGTCCGATGCTGCCGACCACGTACGCGCGTTGGGAGGCTCCGCCGAAAGCGATTATTTCTGTGGCGATCAACGGCGCGTTCTTCAGCAAGGCCGAGAATCCAAATCAGCCTCTGAGCGCGAAGGAGATTATTGTGTCCGCTGAAGAGTGTATCGCTGAAGGCGCGCAAGTTATACATGTGCATGTTCGCGACAAGAGAGGGCTCAACGTCCTCGACTCAAACTTGTTCGCTGAGGTGCTCGGCGAATTGAGGTCAAACCACCCCGGTGTTGCACTGGATGCTTGCCTGGTTGCGGTGAACGACCTTGAAACAAAGGAGATGGAGCGGGTCCTGAAGCGGCGTCTGGTTGGCGCCGTTCCGGTGAATACCACTGCGCTGATCCTCGGTGACAATCTGTTCGTCAAGCCGCCGCATACGATCATCGAGAAAACGCGCCTCGTGCTCGAGGCCGGTATGACCCCGCAGATTGCCGTTTACACCGATGGCGACGTCGACAATGCACGTCGTCTTCTCATCGATAGCGGGATTCTCACGGGCCCTCTGACGTGGCTTGTACTGGCCGGTTTGCCAGGCTGCACTCCTATGTATTCGCCCGAGAGCATGATCGATGGGCTGGCCCGACAAGTAGGGCTGATCCGGAAAGTCAATCCGGAGGCCAACATCATTGTTTGCGCCGGCGGACGCGCCAGCCTTCACTTGGCCACCCTTGCTCTCCTGATGGGACTGCATGTCCGTGTTGGCATGGAAGACACCGTTTGGAAGTGGCCGCACAGCGATCAGGTGATCGAACGCAACGTGGACGTTTTTAGACTTACCCGGCTGATTGCGGAAAGCCTCGGTCGGGAACTCATGACCTCGACAGAGTTCATTGAACTTTGTGGCAGGTCTGTCGCGGGGCCTCATGCTAAGGCGCCAGTTCTGACCGGCGCATGATTGGAAGACCTGACACCAAATGATTTCGAAGTTCAATGAAAACGGCCTTCCCATAACCGGAGCGTTTAGTGCGTCGGTCAATCGGGACGAGCGGGGGCGGCCGCTCGGCACGTTTCAGCACGGCAGATGGCATGTGACAGAGAGCGTGAACCGATCAGTCCCGCTCGAAGGCCGCGTCTACCGCGCGTACGAGAGACGGCCAGCAAGCTACGATGCGATGTTTCGGGCTTCGGTGGCAAATGGACCGGACCGAGAGGCCGTAGTTTGCGGGGGCCGGAGGGTCAGGTATGCCGAACTCGATCGAATGGTTGAGCAGACTGCGTTTGGCTTCATCACTTCGGGATTGCGGCGCGGCGATCGCGTGGCGATCATGCTCGATAACAGGCTTGAGTATCTGGTTGCGGTCCTAGCCTGCGTTCGCGCCGGAGGTATCGCCGTTCCGCTCGGCACCCGCCTCGGACACTCTGAAGTGTCTCATGTTGTGGGCGACGCCGCTCCCATTCTAGCTGTTACGGCAACTGAATGGCTGCCGAAATTTTCGCAGCAGAGTAGCTTGCGCCGCACTTTCATCGTCGATGGCGATCCAGCATCGAAAGATCATCTTGACCAATTGCAAAAGGCAACCGAGGCGGCGCTTCCTGTCTTAGATTGCGACGAAGTCATGATGATCTTCTACACGTCAGGTACGACCGGTAAGCCAAAAGGGGCCTGCCTGACGCATATGAACTTCGTCCATACCTGCCTGCACTATCTTTACGCATTGGCCATCGATGAGCCTCAAAGAGGTCTTCTGGTCGTTCCTGCAACCCACATTGCCGGCTTCGGACCGCTGGCCTCCGTGACGCTGGCGTCCGGTGGCACAATTGTAATGGCTCGCGAGTTCAATGCAGACCAGGTGCTCGATCTGATAGGTCGAGAGAGGATCACCTATGCCGTTCTAGTCCCGTCGATGTACCAGCTGCTGGTTATGAAATCCTCCGTGCGGGACTATGATATTTCCTGTTGGAAGTACGGTATTTACGGCGGTGCGATCATGCCGCCAGCGACGATCGAGCGGTTTAGCGAGCTTGCGCCAAACCTGCGCATGATCAATGCCTATGGCGCGACGGAAACCTGCGCCGTTTGCACGATCATGCCCAGCGAATTGACCCCAAGTGCTCCGACTAGTGTCGGTTTTTCCCTCGAGTGTGATGATATCGTGGTCGTAGAAGAGGCGGGCAATCCAGCCGCCGACGGCGAACACGGCGAATTGTGGATTCGCGGCCCCAATGTCAGTCCCGGATACTGGAATAATCCGGAGGCAACCAAGCAAGCGTTTGTGGACGGATTTTGGAAAAGCGGTGACGTGGGTAAGCGAGATTCATCGGGCCTTCTCTATGTGATTGACCGCTTGAAGGACATGATAAACCGCGGCGGCTTCAAAGTGTTCAGCGCCGAAGTCGAAAATGCCCTCCTGACGCATAGGCGAACATCCGGTGCCGAGAAATCAGAACGGAAAGATTCAAAAAGCCGAACTACGAAAGATGGCCAACAGTTGTCTCGCTCAATCGCGGATCGAAGTAGCATTCGGTCAGGCGATGCCAAGCTAGGCGTGAACGGTTAGAATGGTGTACAAAGAGAGAGTCGGCAAGCGTATCGACGAGGTTCTGCTGGTAGCGTTTGGAGTTGTCTGTCGCGCTACAGTAATTGCTTTTCGTTATGCGTTCAGTCGTTCATACCTAGCTGCGCATCTCTCCGACAGCAGCAGCTATGGCTTTTGCTGTCTAGCTCGGCAATGCAAGCTCGCCGTCGCGTCCGCGCACACATGGTCGCCGGACCGGGATCGTCAGGCCCATGGAAGTCCGCGCGGCCCGTCGTTCGCCCCCAGCGGTGGCCGTCTCGTTCCTTCAACCGCTCAGTAGCGCCGTCCACAGAGCCGCTCGGCGTCCTCTCCATCAACCTGCCAGCGTGGCGCTGCCCGCCGTCAGGCAGAAATGGTCAAGCTTTCCCCTCAGCCACGCATCCCGGCGACGATCTTGATTCAGCTCATCAAACCTGACCGGCTTACGGAGTAACTTTCCCAAAAGCTCGCCGCGATCTTGATTGGTGCTTGGCAATTGGTGGAAGCCAGAGAAGTAGATGACGCGCAAGCTCGGGCGGCGCATCCGCGCAAGATTGAACCCGTGCACCACTGTGATGACAACGTCAGTAATGAGCAAATCAACTGGCGAGCCGCTGTCGAGACTCGCAAGAGCAGTGGCGCCACTTCCGCGCGGTGAATGCGTCTCCAACATTGTGCCGACTGCTTCTAAAACTGACCCGCATTTCGGTTCGTTCACTTGAAGCGATTGCACCTGATGCACAGCGGATCAAGCCTCGGAGCAACTTCCGTCACGCACCCCCAGATATTGATTATCGACCTCCTCGCGCTCGTCGGCCCGCGCATTCCGCGAGGTGTTCATCGAGCTGGGAGCTAGGTGGTCGTCGATGTACCGTCGGCGGATCGGCGTCGTTGAGCTTGGCGGACACGGGCGAGCCGTCGCCTGACCATCCCATTGGCCTTATCGGCATGGCCGTGCCTTCGCCGAATCAGCAATCGGCGACGCTGACGCACGCCGAATGGCTCGGGCTCTTGCTGACCTCGTGGGAAGACCAAGCGACAAGATCGCCACTCAAGGCGCGGCTGCGCTATGCGCGGCTGGGTCACCACGCCACCAGCGTACGGTCGATTCGACGAATCCATTCGGTGCATTTCTGCCGAAAACGGACCGTCTATGTAGAAATGCGGCGCAGCTACCCCAGATAAGCGTGAATTCTGCGAGGATGAAGCTCTAGAGTACGCACGCCACTGAGCCACCGATATCGGCGCTCCAGGCTTGGCGGCCCCCGAGTGCTTCATCATCTTGGCGCTTGGCGCACTCTGCGGAAGTTGGGGATTCGCCGTCGGTGCGACGTGCGGGTTAACAGATCGCGAGCGTCCAGCTTATGACCAAGAATGAGGAATACAGCTATCGCTAATCATGGACCAGAAAGAAATAGAGTGAAGGAGAACATGACAGAACCAGCCATTTGGAACCTGCCGATCGCTCACACCCATCATTTATCGGCCAGCGCGGGCGCGTTGAGCTTTGTCGGCGGCGCGGGCGATTTCGACCCGGCGGGACGGATCCGCAATCCAGGCGATCTCGACAGGCAGATCGAGGGTGCGATGGCGAATCTGGCGGAAGCGCTCGCCACCGAATCCTGCGCCCTGGATGACGTGGTGCGGCTCAAGGCGCATTACACCGCCGAGCGCAACGATTGGGAAGTGATCGCGGCGCTGGCCCGTTTCTTCAAGATGGACCCGATGCCCGCGATCAGCACGATGCCGGAGCCCTTGCAGCCTTTCTCTGGTCAGACGATCCAGATCCAGGCCATTGCCCAGCGCGGCTGGCGGAAACATGCCGACGTACGAGTGGCGCTGCGCGCGGTGCCGCCGGCCAGGCAGACTCTTTTCGGCGACCGGCCGGTCACCGGAGGCTTGCGGGCGGGCGAATTCATCGTCGTGGCCGATCGCACGGCGGAGGACGGCGACGGCGCGATGCGCCATCCCGGTGACGGTGCGGCGCAGAGCCATTTCATCATGGAAAAGCTTGGGGAGATTCTGGCGACACTCGGAGCCTCTTTTCAGGACACTGTAAAGATGGAGGGCTACAACTTAGGCACTACTAGCCGCGAGCAATCGGCTCCGCTGTCGCGCGCGCGCGCTAGCTATCTTCGCGACCCAGGCCCCGTCGCGACGGTGGTGCCGTGCCACCGGCTGAACCCGAAGGACGCCTTGACCAAGGTCGAGTTCATGGCCATGCGCGAGCTGTGGAATGGCTTCGATAAATATATTCCGCGCGAGGATCATTGGCCCAAGCGCGTATGGGACTGGCCGGTTAATGGGCCTTGCCGCCAAGCTATTGGGCTTCGCGATACGATTTGGCTCGGCGGCCAAGTACCAATGCGTCCTTTCGTCAATACCGGGCTGCGCGTCATGGATGGTCAGCTTATGCCCCAGGCCCGCTTCACGATGACCTATATCGCGGATCTGCTGCGCCCCTTCGGCCGAAGGCCTGCGGACTTGAAGCTCATGGTTTGCTACTTCAAATCGACCGGCTCCGAGGCGGAGACGGTCGCTTTTATCAAGACCATTTCCGATTGCATGGGCGGGGCGCTTCCGCCCATGACGCTTGTGCCAAAGCCTATGATGCACAGTCCCGACAATACCGTCGAAATCTGGGGCGTGGCACAAGGCTGAGGGCAGTCGGGTACAAGCAAAAGGCAAGCCGTGAAAAAGTGTGGACAGCGCGCGCCTGCTGGCGATGTGAGGGAGGAAAAGCTGTAATGGGCATGCTCGAATTCGATGGACAACGCTACCTAGACGGCGGGGCATCCAATCCGCGCGAACTCGGCTGGATGCGCGGCGCGCCGCCATCTGTTGATAAGCAAATATCTTTTGAGAGCGGCCGCTTCCGTGATTTTCCGCGTATCCGCTGGTCGCTGTCGCACATGCGCGAGCTCGTGCCCACGGTGAATGTGTGGCGCGGGCGGGGCGGGTCGTCGCCGCTTGATTGCAGCGACAACGCCGCGGACATCGAGGCGCTAACGTTCACCGATATGAACGGTCGTGCCCGCCGTTTCGACGAGGCTCTGCTCGACACCTACACCGACGGCATCTTGGTGCTGCATCGTGGGCGCATCGTGTACGAGCGTTATTTTGGCGCGCTTGAACGGCACCTGCCGCATACATGTATGTCGGTTACGAAATCGTATGCGGGCACGCTCGCCGCAGCGTTCGTGCATGAAGGCGAGCTCGACGATTCAAAGACGATTCCGCACTACCTCCCTGAATTGCGGGGCACCGCCTGGGACGATGCCACCCTCCGGCAAGTGATGGATATGCAGACAGGCCTAGCATGCACGGAGGTTTATAGCGACGAGCGCTCGGACGTCTGGACGCGTTGGCGCGCCTGCGGCTTGCATCCACGGCCGGCCAATTATGATGGGCCACGAACCTTGTGCGATTATCTGTGCACAGTGCGCAAGGAAGGCGCGCATGGCAACGCGTTCGCCTACAAGACCGTCAACACGGACGTGCTGGTGTGGGTGATGGCGCGCGTGACGGGCCGCCCGTTCGACCAATTGCTGCAAGAGCGACTGTGGGCCCCGCTCGGCTGCGAGGAAGATGGCTATGTCCTGGTCGATTCCGTCGGCATGCCGCTAGGCGGCGGCGGTCTATGTGCGAGCCTGCGCGATCTCGCGCGCTTCGGCGAGCTGATGCGTCGCGAGGGCGAGTGGAAGGGAAAACAGCTCATTCCCGCGCATGTTGTGCATGATCTGCGAAACGGCGGCGACCGAGCCAAATTCGCGAAGGCAAGCTATTCGGTGATATCCGGGTACTCCTATCGCAATCAGTGGTGGGTTTCTCACAATGAGCTGGGCGTCTTTGAAGCTCGCGGTATCCACGGCCAGCGCCTATATGTCGCGCCAAAAGCGGAGATGGTGATCGCCCGTTTTGCGTCGCACCCGGTGGCGTCAAACGCCGCCAACGATCCAATTACGATGGCGCAGATGTTTGCGCTCGGATGGATGCTTTATCGGCGCTCTGCAGCTGTTTAGTCACGAAGTGCCTGTCAAATCCATCGCTAGCGCGGATACCAGGAGTCGAATGCATCGCAAGGCTAAGACTCGGCGCGCTATAAGTTCGGCGTCGCTCGGCGACGTCATCTACACTCCCCGGCTGCGCGATCGAGCGCGTCTATGTCGACAAGTGCTATCGCGGCCGCAAAAAGACAGCCCATGCCGTGTCTTCATCTCCGGTCAGAGCGTGGCGTCTTCGGAGTGATTAATCGCGCGCGCAGGCGCCGCTCGGCCATTGAGCCCGTGATCGGTCACAGTGAGCACCTAGGCCGCTGCAACCTCAAGGGGGCCGGAGAGTGATGCCGCCAATGTCATCCTGACCGCCTAGGCCACAATCTCCGCCGCTTTCGGCGATCGCTCGCTGATGTTCTTCCCGCAGCTTCGCCTTGACCCGTAGCTGGTGACCCATGACAAACCGGCTAATCTCGCGGTTCTGGTGCTGGCCCCACAGCCCGTGCACGTGGACTTGCCAAAGGCAGCCTGCATGCAGAGCATGATCAGTGACGACACCGGGGCGACCGCCGCGCGCGGCATTTGGCATTTCCGGTGAGCCCTTCATATAGGCCTTTAGTTCCTCACACAGGCGATGAAGGATATCCCGGCCTACGTGCGCGCCAAGTCGTGGTCGGCCTGCGACGTGAAAAGACGTCGTGATAAACACCGTCTTCCGCAAATAGCGCTGCAAAGGCCTCGCCGTCGCGGCGCGGAGCAAGGAAGGGATATCCATGGTCGTTTCTCCTTGAGCCATTATCGTACCTCGGCGACGGCAGTGATGATGCGCGCGATGTCTCCGCTGCAATCGGCGACGATCACGGTCAGGATCACCTTCTCCACCGCATGGAGCTGTCCTCAAGCGATAGTTTTTTATGGTCGATCATGTGCTACTACAGTCTTGATAGAGCTTTGGCCTCTTTCACCCGCTGATCGCCGACGATCTGCTCCTGTGCAACCGTCCGCGAGATACCAGCAGCCCGCCGACATTGGCGAGTGCGTCTACGACTGCCGAGATCAGGCGCCTGTCATCCTCCGCACGCCATACGAGAGACAGCTCAAAGCAGTCCTCGACCTCGGGCAACGAACGAAAGACAACACCATCGACACTCAACCGGCTGATCGCCGCAGGCATCAGCGCCACTCCGATGCCAGCCCCCACAAGACCCAGGCGGAAGCGGCCGTTGAAGGCCTCGATGAAGGCGTTGTCGGTCGGCTTGCCGGGCCGCGAGAAGTCCAGCGTGAGCCCGCGCTGATAGGCCCACAGGTCAAGATCGCGCGACACGAACTCGCTGCCTTGATCGACGCGGATCGTTGCCGGTAATCCCACTTCCTTGCAGGCCCTTTCCAGCACCTCCACGACGTCGGTGCCGCGGAAGGCGAACCGTGGCGCCAGCGCCGGCGAGAAGCGGGAGAAGGTATCGACGATCGTAAGCACGCGAAGCTTGTGTCCGCTCGCCAACTGATCGTGGACGAAGTCTATCGTCGCGCAGCTTGGCCTTGACCCGGCGCTTGGGCGTTTTGTTGCGCAATTGCAGGCCCAATTCGCGATAGATGCGCGTGTCTTGTTCTGGCCATGGCGCCAGCCTTCACGGCGGAGCAAGATGTGAACACGACGATAACCGTAGCGGATACGAACATGGCAGATCTCCCTGATCTTCTGTTCGAGGGCAGCCTGGCCGGAGCGACGGGACTTGTAGTGGTAGGTCGAGCGGTCAAATTCGAGAGCGTCACAGGCCCTGCGGACCGAGACCTGCCATTCGCTGCGGACCTCGTCGACTAGCTTGCGCTTCCGACCAGGCTTCATAGCTTTCAGCGGATCACGTCCTGCAGCATCTCCTTGTCGAGCGACAGATCGGCGACCAGCTTCTTCAGCTTGCCGTTCTCCTCCTCGAGCTGCGTCAGCCGGCGCATCTCCGTCGGCAGCAGCCCGTCATACTTCTTCTTCCAATTGAAGTAGGTCGCCTGGCTGATCCCTGCCTTACGGCAGATCTCCGCCACAGTAACCCCGTCACTGCCCTGCTTCAGGATGAACGCCTTCTGGGCGTCCGAAAACTTCGAGGCCTTCATCGTCCGTCGCTCCTCCAGCCGAGGGGATTCGGCGGCGAAAACTCTAGCCAGAAAAATGGTCCAGTTTGCCGGCCTTAGATCACTCGGCGTACAAACCTAACCGACGCTGGATGAGAATTCAGTGGCAGGTCACTGCGGAGCTCCTGAGGCCACTTGCCAACTGCCAATGTCACTGAAACCGTGTTCGCAACAGCAGAGGACGATTTCGGACCGACAGATCGTATTCGCCACGAGACTAGACTGATGGTCTTCAAGCTGATCGATGCAAGCTAAAAATCGAGCTTCGAATGAAAGGCACAAACCAGTTGCCGAAGATCATCGCCGGTGTCAGGTTTTCCGATGGCATCGAGGTCATTCCGGCCTAACAAGGTCACGCTGCCTGATTGAACCGACCACCCAGTCTCAGGCACGCTCTTCGTTAGCACCGAATCTCCCGTCGCGGAGCGAGGTACCCCGAACAATACCTTCGACTAAGAAAGCCGCGGAAGACCAACTGCTGCCAGAAAGACGTATTGCAAGCAGAACGAAATTTCGAAAACGTAGCAATTTCTTGCTGCTGATGGCCTGCTGCCACAAACCACGGCTCTCGTCCTGCCGGCGCACCCTTACGATTTTCGAAGCCATGCATCGACCAGCTGGAAGTGATCTCCTTATTTACTCTCGCGGGATTGTCTTTAATTACATAGTAGTCTCCTGACAAAAGGAAGCTGTTTAGGTAAGAAAACATCGAGAAAATTTGCACGTGCATCATCGATTACGAGCCAAGGATGAGGCAGTCTCATCAGCAAGTCTCTATCGAAGTTGGCTATGTTCGAAAGTCTACTTGGTGAAACGTAGCAGTGGATGCTTTATCGCAATTTCGTGAACGCATTTTGTATGCAGATCAAAGGAGTGAACTTCAAAGTCTTCGCCAAGGCTCCAATTTTTGTCGAACGCTTGTCAGCAATCCACGGGTAGATTGACGACATCCACTCTCTTTCGGACGGCTTTACAAGCGGTCAGAATGATCAGCATTCAGCACATTATTGTAGCCGGAAGCGAGTTTCATAGGTCGAACTCCCAATTTGTCTGCCCTGTTTCCGGTGCGTAGCCTAGATCAGTTTCACGTGGTCTTGCTGGTGATGCGCCGCTAGTGTCCCAGGCTGTTCTCTAATTCCGGGCGCGAGGTCAATCTCTCCTTGAACATCCTTGCCGGGTCCATGGTTCTCTCCGCGGTAGGGGCGTGCCCTCCGCATGATGGCGTAAGATGACGTTAGCGGATCAATGTGTGAAGCGCGCTTTGCCCTTTCGAGCACCGCAAAGCCAGGGACGATCTCACCAACGCCAGCGTCCCGGCAGGGACGTTCGCTCCCGCTGTTCGGCGGGAACTCGTTATCCTTTATGCAGGCTGATCAGCAGCATCCTTTGATGACCATTTAAATTCGGTACCATCGATCCACATCCGATGCAGAATGACAGCAAGTTTTCGGGCAACCGCAACCTTG